>Ga0190363_1000064_pt1 | contig 57107 bp, 61 predicted proteins | sample 48721867_MG_FD_161272 | JGI IMG/M metagenome (GOLD analysis project Ga0190363, IMG submission 161272) | Hydrothermal vent microbial mat bacterial communities from Southern Trench, Guaymas Basin, Mexico - 4872-18-6-7_MG | ecosystem: Environmental > Aquatic > Marine > Hydrothermal vents >...
GCTCCGCAGGCCGTCGCTCTGTCCAAGCTGAGCCACGGGCCCTTCAATATGCCTGCTTGTTTGGTCCGGGATAAACGTTTATAGCCGTTCGCAGGCCCTTCTCTTCTCGGCGCATGGCGAGGCTTCTCAGAGGCTTCTTCGTCAGGAGACCCAACAGGTTTACGGGTGTGGTGAACCTACACGGCGAGCTTGTGAGGGCGCACATATCCGACTCAGGTAGGTTGGGGGAACTCCTGTACGAGGGAAACGAAGTCGTACTCGCGCCGAAGAACGGTGGGAAGCTTCCGTACCGAATCCTGGCTGCGAGACGTAGGGATGGTTGGGTTCTGATAGACAGCGGGGCCCACCGTTGGCTGTCCCTCATGGCGTTGGAGAGGGTGCCGTACCTCTCGGCCTTCGAGACCCTGGAGGCGGAGGTCAGGCTTGGAGACACACGCATAGACTTCAGGCTGGACGGGTACTGGCTTGAGGTCAAGGGGTGCACGCTGATAAAGGACGGGGTCGGCTTCTTCCCAGACTCCCCCACGATCAGAGGGCTTAGGCAGGTCAGAGCCCTCAAGGCCGTGGAGGAAGCGGGCATACTCTTCCTCGTGATGGCCCCAGCGAGGATTCAAGCCCTGAACTTCAGCGAGGACCCGAAGTTCTCCAAGGAGGTGGCTGAGTCTAGGCTGGATCTGTTCGCGTATTCCTTCGAGTTCGACGGGGAAGCTGTCAAGCCCGTAGGCCTCGTCCCGACGACGAGAGAAAAAATGTCAAAGAGGCCTTGGAGACGCTCAGCAGAGTTGAGCGGTTCGTGGCTGAGTACAACAGGAGGCATGGGGCCGAGGCAAGGTACAGCATCATCGAGGTGAACGGCGACGGCTTCGTCCTGGCTCTGACCGGAGCTGTGTGGGGTTCATGCTGCCTGTACGACTACGTGGAGGACGCCCTGTACGAGTCTGGGATGAATTTGGAGGTTTCGTGGTGTAAGGAGAAGAACGGGCACATAGTCGCCTCATACAAGCTCAGGGAATGAACGGTTTATCCACATCCACCCGGAACCATCACATGATGAAGGTTCTGAAAGTAAGCCGAGAGGCCGTCGAAGAGGCCGCTGAAGTCGTCAAGAACGGAGGTCTCGTGATATACCCGACAGACACGGTCTACGGACTCGGATGCAACCCGTTCGACGAGGACGCCGTCAGGAGGCTCGTCGAGGCCAAAAAGAGGCGGGGCAAGCCCCTCCCCATAGCCGTCCCGAGCTTGGAGGTTGCGGAGAGGGTAGCGAAGTTCAACGACGCCGCGAGGAGGATAGCCAGAGCCTTCTGGCCTGGAGCCGTGACCATAGTGCTGGAGTGCATAGCGCAGCTTCCCCGTGAAGTCACGGCCGGGACGGGTAGGGTGGGCGTGAGGGTTCCAGGCTGCGAGTGGGCCGTCCTGCTGGCTGAGCTCTCAGGCGGGTTCATCGTGTCGACGAGCGCAAACATAAGCGGCATGGAGCCCCCGAGAACGGTCTGGGATGCGATAAACCAGGTGGGCTCCCACGTGGACCTGGCCTTAGACGGGGGTGAGGCGGCTCTGAGCAGGCCTTCCACGGTCGTAGACCTTACCTCCGGCAGGCCTGTCGTGCTCAGGGAGGGGCCTGTAAGCCTTGAGGAGCTCTTGGAAGCCCTCGGCGGTTAGGGTATTCTGAACCCCTTCTCCACGAGCATGGCCACCTCGACGCCTACTTCCACGCCTATTCGTCCGGCCACGTTTCCGCATTTTGTTCTGAAGAGGAAGGCTGTGGGGCACGGCGTCCCCACGTCTGTCATCGTCTCGAAGTTGGCCATACCCTTCGCGAGGATGAACTCAGCGGACCTGAACTTCCGCATGAACTCCTCCGAGCATAGGTCGGGTATGACGCCTACCACGTCCCCACCGTTGGTCAGAACCTCGTCGGCCACGTCGAACATGCCGACCAGCCTAGCGTCCTCCAGCGTGGCGTCGTTTATCACAGGCCCACCCCTAACGCACACGGACACTCTCAACCCCATGTTCTTGAGCTCCTCGACGAGCAGACGGTCGAACGCAATCTCGCCGGCGTTGTCCGTCAGGTAGAGGACGTGGCTGACGGACTTGAGCTTCTCGTACATCTCCCTGGTGTCGTCCACAGCGAACCTTATGGTCTCCAACCCCGACCTTATGATGTCTCCGCTGGGCTTGTGGCCGTATATGTCGAAGTCCAACACGTTCCCGAGACACGCAACCTTACACAGAAACCTGAACCTCTCATACCCGGACAAACCCTCAGAAATCCTACGCACCTCGGGTAGGAGCTCCAGGGCGAGCCTGTTAGCCTTCTCCTTAACCTCCCTGTAGGGGTCTGGGTTGCCGGTAACCTCCCTTATTATCCTATCCCTGAGCGTCCCGAGATAGGCAGGCGTGGCGTCCGGGGTGAACTCCCTTGACAGCATGTCTATGACAGCCTTCAGAGCTCGAAGCTGCAGCTCCGGGTCTTGGGTAGCCCTAACCGCCTCTCTCCAGGCTCTATGGACTATGCAAAAAGCACATTCCAAACCGATCTTCATAGACTTTTTGGATAGAGGTTTAAAGATACTTAAAGATTTCCTCATTTTCCATCGGCGTGACCTCCCGTCGGGATGATGCAAAATCTAGCCGATTATCCTGTTCTCCAAACTTTACTATTTTAACTAGTGCTCTACAATGGACTAGGAAAAAACTTAACTACTTATGGGATGGATACTGACACTTGGTGATTTACAATGCCTTGCACTCCTAATATAGATCTCAATTTATGTAAAGGCTGCGGTATATGCATTGATATGTGTCCTCATAAGGTGTTGAAATTAAGTGATGATGTGTCCCCTAGAGGTTATCATTACCCTATAGTTACTGGTGATTGTAGAGGTTGTAGAGTTTGTGAAAATTACTGTCCTGACTTTGCTATAAGTATTGTGTGTGGTGAGGGAGTTGAAAAGGGTATTAGTAACAGGCAATGAAGCCATAGCTGAAGGCGCTATCGCCGCTGGCTGTAATTTCTATGTTGGTTACCCAATAACACCATCCAGCGAGATCATGCATTATATGGCTGAAAAGCTCCCAAGAATCAATGGTGTTTTCTTTCAAGCCGAAGATGAGCTGGCAGCAATTAACATAGCCATAGGAGCTTCTTGGGGAGGTGCTAGAGTCATGACTGCGACTAGTGGCCCAGGGTTCTCACTAATGCAAGAAGGAATAGGTTATGCAGTAATGACTGAAACGCCTCTTGTCATAGTGAACGTCATGAGAGTGGGGCCAGCAACAGGACAGGCAACAAAACCAGCTCAAGGTGACTTAATGCAAAGTAGGTGGGGCAGACATGGAGATCAAGTCATTCCAGTATTGGCACCGGAATCTCCTCAAGAGGCTTTCGAATTGACCGTTAAAGCATTCGCTATAGCTGAAGAGCTTAGGGTGCCAGTAATATTATTGTCTGATGAAATCATAGCTCATATGCGAGAAGTCATCGAATTACCTAATTATGAATCAATTAAGATCCCCAATAGAAGGAAACCTACGTCAATTAATGAGACCCCCTTCGGTTCTAAAGACCCACGAACAGCGCCACCAATGCCTCCACTGGGCGAGGGGTATTACGTATTAGTTACTGGTTCCACACACAATGAGCGGGGCTATAGAGATCCAAGGAGTTTTGAAACGCACTATAACCTCTTGAAAAGGCTTTGGGATAAGGTTTGGTTAAATATCAATAAGATATTCGAATATGAAGCATATCGCACAGACGACGCTGATATAGGTTTTGTAGCCTTTGGCTCTATAGCGAGAAGCGCCAAGATGGCTGTTAAGATCCTTAGAGAGAAGGGGGTTAAAGCCGGTTTTGTAAGACTTAAGACTTTATGGCCTCTAGATCTTAAGCCTATAAGAAACTTATGTAGCATGTGTAAGATAGTTGTAGTACCTGAGCTAAGTTTAGGACAGTTAGTATTTGATGTCGAAAGAGCTAATGAAGGTAACGCTAGGGTGATTAGTTATGGGAAGGTGGGGGGTGGTGAACCTATATACCCAAGAGAGTTGGTTAAAATTGCATTGGAGGGATTAAAGTCATGAAGTTGATTAATAAACATTTTAGTAGGAAGTATTTGAGGGAGGAAACATTACCCACGAATTTCTGTCCTGGATGCTTTAATGGTATACTAATAAACGCATTGTCAAAAGCATTTTTTGAGTTGGGCGTTGTTGACTTAAGGAATTACGTGTTTGTTAGTGGTATTGGTTGTTCATCGTTGATTCCAAATCCCTACATTAAGGTAGACTTGCTACACACTCTGCATGGTAGAGCAATACCTGTAGCTACAGGTGTGAAGCTAGCTAGACCAGACTTAGAGGTCATAGTTGTTGGAGGGGATGGTGACTTAGCAGGTATAGGTTTGGGGCACTTAATACACGCCGCTAGAAGGAATATGGATCTCTTAGTCATATTAGTCAATAACTACGTGTATGCTATGACTAGAGGCCAGATGGCACCAACAACACCTATAGGCTTAGTTACTGCAACGACACCTTACGGCTCATTTGAGTATCCCATAAATATATGTAAAGTTATCGCATCAACTAATGCTAATTACGTTGCTAGATGGACTATAGCACACTTCATAGACTTAAAGAACAGTATAAAGGATGCATTATCTAAGTATAGAAGGGGGTTTAGGTTTATAGAAGTGATAGCACCATGTATCACCTATGTCGCTAGAAGGTTAGGTAAGAGAGCTGCTAAAGTAATTAAGGAATTACTAAAGTTAGGTATAAGGATTAAGGATTTTAATGACTTAGATAAATATTCAAGAGAAGGTAAGATAGGAATTGGTATACTTAAGGCCGAGGATAAACCTGGATATGTGGACCTCTATGGGGAATACGTTAAGAGGGTGATCTCCTGTGAAGGAACGTAGTATATTAATAGCTGGGATAGGAGGGCAGGGCATAGTATTCGCTTCAACTGTTTTAGCTCGAGCACTCTATAAACAAGGCTATTACGTATCGCAACTACAGAGTTACGGTGCTGCGGTTAGAGGCACTCCTGTTGTTGCCTGGGTTGTATATAGCGACAGGCCGATAACCTGCCCATTCATCAAAGAGTATGAAAACATAGTTATACTACATCAAGATGGATATAAGGAATGCGTTAAGAAGGGGTTTAAAGGTGATTGCGTAATTGCCGACAAGGACTTAGTTCCTAATCCGCCACCTAAATCAATTATCCTACCTATGAATAGAGAGGCTGAGAAGAACGGTTGTAAAGGTGTAGTGAATATAGTTGCCTTGGGTGTACTTTCCAAGTTAGGCTATGTTGATGAGACGAGTCTTAAGAAGGTATTAAGCACTATGAAGAATGCTGAAATGAACTTAAAAGCCCTTAAGATAGGGTTGAACCTCATTAATTGAGAATCCTGCGATCGTCCTAGGCCTTACGGCCCCTTACACCGGATGTTGCACGCTCTACCATAACCTTAGTTGAGTGTTAGGTAATAGACAAGCATATTCAGGATAAGCAAGTTAATCTTGAGCGAGTTAATTCATCTACTTCAATAAGCCCACCCAATTCGGAGCAAATAGACCTAAGCATCGCTACCCCCACCACTTCAGCTTAAATGACGCCAAAGTAGTTACATCGTCAAACGACGCTTAGTATCGTGACTATGAACCAGGTACTCATCGCGATGAGGGTACCTTATTAATATTACAGCAGACATTTACTAACCCTAATGGCAGCCCACTTAAACTTGGATCGAATAATAATTATAATAATGTAATGTATTGAAGAGTGTAGAGAATTAAACCACCTTAGGCTAGGGCAAACTTAAAAATCTTGCACATCTTTATGAAATGTGGTGATTCTTATGAAGGGCTGGTGGAGAAAGATACTCAGGGTTAATTTAGCGAACAACAAAGTTTGGGTGCAGGAATACTCCGCAGATATTGCCAAGAACTTCATCGGTGGTAGAGGATTGGCAACTTGGATTCTTTGGAATGAAGCCAAAAACGTAGATCCTCTTGGCTCTGATAACAAATTGATCTTTGCAAGCGGCCCGTTTAACGGTCTTCCAACTCCAAGCGGTGGAAAAATGGTTATCGCCGCTAAGAGCCCACTTACTGGCGGTTATGGTGATGGTAACATTGGAACAATGGCCACAGTACACTTAAGAAAAGCTGGCTACGACGCCCTTGTTGTTGAAGGAAAAGCGAAAAACCCTGTCTATATTTATATTGAAGATGATAACGTGAGCGTTCTTAGCGCTGAAGGTCTTTGGGGCAAGACTACTTTTGAAACCGAGAAAGAACTTAAAAAGATTCATGGTAAGAATGTCGGTGTTCTCAGCATAGGCCCTGGCGGAGAGAACCTCGTCAAATACGCAGTGGTGATATCTCAAGAAGGAAGGGCTGCTGGAAGACCTGGTATAGGAGCGGTCATGGGAAGTAAGAAGTTAAAGGCTGTTGTAGTAAAGGGAACTAAAGAAATTCCTGTTGCTAATAAGGAGAAGTTCAGAGAACTTTCACAGAAAGCTTACAATGCAATTCTTAACTCACCAGGATATCCATTCTGGTGCAGACAAGGAACTATGGTCACAGTAGAGTGGACGAACGAGAACTCAGCTCTTCCAACAAGAAACTTTAGTGATGGCATATTTGAGTTTGCCCGTTCAATTGATGGTTTCACAATGGAAGGAATGAAAGTTAAGCAAAAGGGCTGTCCATACTGTAATATGCCTTGTGGAAATGTTGTCTTAGACGCAGAAGGCCAGGAGAGCGAGCTTGACTATGAAAATGTTGCCCTATTAGGTTCAAACCTTGGAATTGGAAAGCTCAATGAGGTTTCAGTTCTCAATAGAATAGCCGATGAAATGGGCCTCGATACAATTTCATTCGGAAATACCATAGGATTCATAATGGAGCTAAAAGAGAAGGGCCTCATTAAAGATGATGCACCTGAGTTTGGGGATTTCAAGAAGGCCAAACAGTTAGCTCTGGATATCGCATACCGCAGAGGAGAACTTGGTAACTTAGGTGCTGAAGGTGTCAAGGTGATTAGTGAAAAAGTTGGCGGAAAGGAATTCGCAATGCACGTTAAAGGATTGGAAGTAAGCGGTTACAATTGCTTTATATATCCAGCCATGGCCTTAGCTTACGGTACAAGCCCGATTGGTGCCCACCATAAAGATGCATGGATTATCGCATGGGAGATCGGTACAGCACCGATTGAGGGCAAAAAGACCCAAAAAGTTGAGTATGAGATTACCTACAACCCAGAAAAGGCCGCTAAAGTTATTGAGCTACAGAGACTTAGAGGAGGACTCTTCGAGATGCTCACTGCCTGTAGATTGCCATGGGCAGATATTGGCCTTAGCTTAGACTACTACCTAAAGCTTCTTAAAGCAATTACTGGTGTCGACTATACATGGGAGGACTTATATAGAGCAGCTGATAGAGTTTATGCCCTTATAAGGGCCTATTGGATTAGGGAATTCAACGGCAACTGGAGCAGGAAGATGGACTATCCACCAGAAAGATGGTTTAAGGAAGGACTTAAGAGTGGACCTTACAAGGGACAGCATCTCGACAGGGAGAGATACGATGCCTTGCTCAACGAGTACTACAGGCTCAGGGGTTGGAGTGAGGAAGGCATCCCGAAGAAAGGGACGCTCAAAGAGCTCGGCCTTGAGTTCGTTATTCCAGAGCTCGAGAAGGTTACGAAGCTCGAGTGAACCTTATTCCTACTCAATAACTTTTTAACGTTGTGAACTTGGATGTTTGTGGTGGTGCGCATGGTGAAAATAAGGCTCATGGGGGCTTTTTCTCATCTGGCTAAGGTGAAGGAACTCGAAGTTAAACTCGAATGTCCAAAAACGGTTGATGAAATTCTTAGAGAGGTCATTCCAAGATACGATGAAATCGGTAAAATAATATTTATTAATGGCAAACCAGTGAAGGGAGAGGCAATTGTGAAAGAAAATGATGAAATAAAAGTTATGCCGGTTTTAAGTGGCGGCTAACCTGTGCTTAAAGAGAGTTTTCAAAAATTCTTATACATCCTTTTTGCAGGTACTCTTTAACTCTTGCACCTTTCTTACCATTAATTTAGAGCAGAAGTTCGTGTTTAGAGGCTCTGTATCGGAGCTCCGTATCCTTGGGTGGCTCTCGTGGACTCTCTTCGGACTCTGTGGACTAGCAGAAGATACGCTCTAACAAACCTTCACGAGGTCTCTAGATGTAGAGCTTCACAGGTTCGCCTATTCTTCAACCGCTTCGATAATTCAGGACGTTTTCACGGCCGTTGGATGACTTTGGGTTTAAAGGGTGGCTTGCATACCCTACCATGCTGGATGTCTGAGCTGTGGCTCCGACGGTAATGGGTTTCATGGACTCCACTATGTCTATGAGCTGGTCTGAGGTTAGGATGGACGAGGAGACCCGGTAGATGCAATGCTTCGTCCACACTTCCAGACCATACCTGTACGTAGAATCGACCTCGTAGCGACCCCTATCCTTTATGGGCCACTCGTTCACTATCAGAATCCTCTCGCCCTCACGCTGGGTTCCGTTCTCCGCAGCCCGCCTCAAATCTTGGAGCGTCTCCTCTAGGTACTGGTCTACGAACCATGCTGGGTATTCCATCACGCCTATGCGCAGCTCGGCCGTGCAGACATTCTTGTCCCCCACTGAGCTGTACACGAAGTAGGCGGAGAATAGGGGTCTCTTTGGGTTGTGCCTCGACAGGAAGTATTCCTCCATGTCGTAGCTCTTGGATATGTAGACGGCCGTGAGCTCCAGCCCGTCCGGGAGCTCCGTGGGTAGGTAAAGCGTTATGTTGTGGGCTGAGACCGTCTCCAAGACCTCGTCGAGGGAGGACTCCCTGAACCCTCTGCTGAACTTCTCGTAGGGGCTCATCAGCGCCCTCGGGGGTATCCAATATGATCCAGCATCAAATTCTGTTTCATAATATAAATCAACCCATTCAGCACCAAACTTCGTTTTCCACGTAAAAGGTATTGTAATTTTTACTGTAAGTATGTTTCCAGAAACACCCGGATATAAATAAGTATATGGTGGCTCCGGTTCTTCAAAATGATAACCTACGTAGTATCTCTCTAATTCTGGTCTTTTGGTTGGTAGAGCATATGCTTCAGTTAATGTTACCGAAGTATGCAACGGCATGAACATCATAAACAGCACAACAAACCACAGAAGATAGCATTTTATGAACAGAAAACCCCTCCTAGCAAGGTTCGAACCCCTCAATTTCTTAATGGCTGTGTACATGTCCTCAAGGCGAGTCAAGGAACACACCGTGATAAATGTCGTTATTGTGCTTTTTTTTCGGTTATAACGTGTTTAGATTGGGTTTAGGGCTGGAGTAAGGAGCGACGACGGTTGGACAAAACGTTATAGGGGGTTTTTGATTAGTTTCTGCTGGTATGGAGAGGTTTAACCTCATAGTCACGACGAGGAGGGGTGAGGAGTCTGAGGCCTGCTCTGAGGTCTGGAGCATACTCAGGGACCTCGGTGACGAGGAGCCTGTCGTGGAGAGGAGCCCTGTCTCCGGTCTGATATTCATCTGGACGAGGCTCGACCCGTTCGAGGTTGTCGAGAAGTTCAGGGAGATACTGAGGAGGAGCCCGTGGGAGCTGAGGTATACGAGTAGGGTAATCCCGATAGAGCGGAACGTTCTGACGGACATCCAGACAATAAAGCAGGCTGCCATGGAGCTCGTGGACAAGATAGGGCCTGAGGAGACGTTCAGGGTCACGGTGGAGAAGAGGTTCACGAAACTGAGGAGCATGGACATAATAAGGGCCGTGGCTGAAGATGTGGACAGGAAGGTGGACTTGGAGAACCCTGACAAGATCATCCTCATCGAAGTCGTCGGCAAGGTAACCGGCGTATCCGTCCTAAGGCCGAGCGACATACTCTCCGTCAAAAAGGAGCTCAGGGAGCCTCTCAAACCCTAACCGAGAGCAGAGCCATCCTCTCAACTATCAACCACGAAACAGCTTCGCCAGGAGCCTCACCACGCCTGGACTCCAGCTCTTGCTTTGATATGCCGTAAACCCTCCCTAAGGTCTCCAACTTCTCCTCCGAGACCTCCAGGACGGAGTCATCCTCAACCCCGAGGAGCTGGGAGCACCTCCTGTAGGCGGCCACGCACTCCTGAGCCGAGTCGGAGAGGATTATGAAGGCTATCCTTAAGCATCCCGGCCTAACCCCGACTATGCGGAACGCCTCCCTGATCTGCCTCTGGCAGGATGCGTATACGAGCACCTCGATTCCCAGCGACTTGGACACGTTGTACCCGTCCCTGAAGGCCTTGACGGCGTTCAGGGCTGCGAAGAAGAGGTGCCTCCACCCAGCCACCCTTTCTGCGTCGAAGACCTGGAACGTGTGTGGAGAAGCCTCGACTGAGAGCAACTCTATCAACCCGTCCACGTCTGCGACGGGCTCCGTCCTGAAGCCGCCTATACATACGTGGTATCCGAGACCTTCGAGCTCCCTGAGTATCATCAGCTATGAAGAGATCGCACCAGACCGTTATTAGGGTTTGGACACCGGGTTGGCTTAAATAATGAATCCGTAAACGATTATTGATGTCCCCGCCCACGCTCAAGACCCCGGTAATCATCGTGAACTTCAAAGCCTACAGGGAGGGCGTAGGAGAGGGGGCTGTAAAGCTCGCGAGGGTCGCCGAGAGGGTGTCGGCGGAGAGCGATGTCTGCATAGTCGTAGCCGTCCAGCCCACGGACATATACCGCGTCGTAAACGAGACGGGTGTCCCCGTGTTGGCCCAGCACATAGACCCGGTCGAGTACGGAAGCTACACGGGTCACATACTGCCCGAGGCGGTCAGGGATGCCGGAGCCGTCGGGACCTTGATAAACCACTCCGAGAGGCGTGTCAGCCTCGACTTCGTGGCCAGGGCCGTGGCGAGGGCGAGGGAGGTGGGCTTGACGACCGTAGTGTGCGCAGACGTCGTGGAGACCTGTAGGAAGGTTGCTGAGACTGGGCCCGACATGGTTGCAATAGAGCCCCCGGAGCTCATAGGGACGGGCATAGCCGTCTCTAAAGCCAAGCCTGAGGTCATATCAGGGGCCGTGGAGGCTGTGAAGTCGGTCAGGCCCGAGGTTTCCGTCCTGTGTGGGGCTGGGATAACGAGTGGGGAGGACGTTGAGGCTGCGTTGAGGCTTGGGGCTGAGGGCGTGCTCGTGGCCAGCGGCGTGGTGAGGGCTGAGAACCCTTACAAGGCTCTTCTCTCTATGGCTAAGGCCATAGTCAGGATCTGACGGATGATATGATCTCTGACAGGAGTTGCTTGAACTCCTCGACCACCTGGGCCACCCTCTCCTCAGTGGAGGCCTCAGCGTAGAGTCTGTATATCGGCTCTGTGCCGCTCGGCCTGACGAGTATCCAGCTCCCGTCGTCGAACCAGACCTTCACCCCATCGAGTGTCTCAACGCGGGCTCCCGAAACCCTCCTCCGGAGCTCCTCCAAGACGGGTTGCTTAAGCTCCTCTGGGCACGGAACCTTGTCCTTGAGTTGACAGTACTTCGGAAGCTCCTCCAACATCTCAGACAACCTTCGACCCTCCTTAGCCAGTATCTCCAGGATGAGCGCCGTCGTCATCCCGCCGTCCCTGACGGGCTGGTGGGGTCCGTAGAAAACCCCTCCGTTCTCCTCGCCGCCCAGCTTCGCCCCGACCCTCAGCATCGTCCTGGAGACAGTCACGCTTCCAACCTTAGTCCATATAACCTTGCCGCCGTACTCGGAGGCCACGTCCTCGACCACCTTGGAGGAACTCACAGGGGTCACCACGACCTCCCCTGGGTTCTCGGACAGGAACGTCTTCTCCACGAGGGCGAAGCTCCTGTCACCCCAGTGTATCACACCCCTCTCGTCGGAGAATATGGCCCTGTCCCCGTCTCCGTCGTAGGCCACACCGAGGTCGGCTCCCTCAAACTTCACTGCAGACGAGAGGGCCGTGAGGTTTTCAGGCCTCGGCTCCGGAGGCCTTCCAGGAAAACTGCCGTCGACGTTGGAGTTTATGGCCACCACCCGACATCCAAGCCTGCCGAGAATCGAGGGGTAAACCAAGGCCGAGACTCCGTTGCCGGCGTCCACCACCACCTTGAGCCTGGCGGAGCTTATGGCATCCCTGTCGACGTGCTTCATCACAGCCTCCGCGTATGTCTCCAAGACGCCCGGAAGCTTCAAGACGTCTCCGACGGAACTCCACTCAGCTCGTCTGAAACCGTCCTCGAAGAATATCCTCTCGACCTCCATCTCGAGCTCTCTGGGAAGCTCGACGCCGTCTGAGGCCATCACCTTCACGCCGTTGTACTCGGGGGGGTTGTGGGACGCCGTTATCATCACACCGCCGTCCATCCCATACGCCCTGACCGCGTACTGTAGGGCGGGTGTCGGAACCATCCCCGCGTCGTAGACCCTGCATCCCGTTGAGGTCAGCCCCGATATGACGGCGCTCTTCAGCATGGGGCTACTCGTCCTACCGTCGCATCCCACGACGATCTTTCCGGCTTCGAAGAACGTTCCTATGGCCGCGGCGACTTTGAGGACGAACTCGGGAGTCAGCTCGACGTTCGCCAGTCCTCTTATGCCGTTCGTTCCGAACAGTCTGTTCTCGAACATCACAGAACCCTTCCAGGCTTGAGTATGCTCTCGGAGACGGATTTTGATGGGCATATGGAGACCCCGCTCGTTATCGTGACGTTGTCGCTCACGTTCACGTAGTCCCCTATTATGGATGTGCCCTCCACCTTAACCCATCTCCCGAGGACGGCGTTCTCGCCTACTATGGCGTTCCTTATGGACGTGAAGTCCCCTATAAACGCTCCAGGAAATATCACAGAATTCTCTATCCTACACCCCCTACCTATGACCACACCGTCCCCCACAGAAACGTAGGGGCCGACCACCGAGTCCCTGCCCACCTTGACAGCGGCTCCGAGGACCGTGGGGGCGACTACCTCAGCCTCCACCTCAGAGACTTCGCCTATCACAGGCTTCTCGGCCACCCTGTCGAGCATTATGGCGTTGGCTTTGAGGTAGTCTTCCGGGATTCCTATGTCTATCCACGGCCCCGAAACCCTGTACCCGTACAGCAACCCCCTCTCAGCCAGCCTCGGAAACACCTCCCGCTCTATGGACACGGGTCTCCCCGGGGGTATGTAGTCGAATATCTCAGGACTCAACGCGTATATGCCGGCGTTCACGAGCCTGCTGGGGGCGGCCTCAGGCTTGGGCTTCTCGACGAACCTGACTATCCGATCTTCCTCATCCAGCTGAGCCACACCAAACCTTTCAGGCCTTTCCACCTCGACCAAGGCCACGGTCGCCACGGCCTCCCTGTCCGTGTGGTACTCCACCATGCGCCTGTAGTCGACCTCACATACCACGTCGCCGTTCATGGCGAGGAAGGGCTCGTCCCTGCCGAGGATGTGTTCAGCCCTCTTTATGGGGCCTCCGGTACCGAGGGGCCTCTCCTCCCTGGAGTATATGATGCTGACACCGTACTTGGACGCACCCATGTGCCTGACTATGGCCTCAGCCATGTAGTTCACAGCCAGCACCACGGTGTCCACACCGTTCTCCGCCAGGGCCTTGACGGTCCAGTCGAGTATCGGCTGGTTTGCGAGTGGAAACAGGAGTTTCGGCCTTGTGCAACTGAGCGGCCTGAGCCTCGTCCCAAAACCTCCGGCCAGGATGATGGCCTTCAACGCTTCACCATCTACAGTTCAGGCCAACCTGTTAAGAGCTTTACCATGCACTAAGGCTTCAGGAGGAAGCCCAGCTTATCGTCTACCACCGAGTTGGAGAGCTTCTCGAACCTCTCTATGGAGCCCAAGTCGTACCAGAAAGCGTCGGTCACATACCCGTAGACCGGGTGGCCGCGCTCTATCAGGGCGGGAATTATGTCACGCATTATGTCTATCGAGACCCCTTCTCTAACCATGCGGGAGGCTACTCTGTGCATGACGCCGTCGGCGGCTACGACCCCTATGCTGACGGACACGTCGAGAACAGGCTTCTCCACAAACTTCTTTATCCTCCCATCATCATCCAAGTCCGCAACGCCGACGCGGAGTCGGTATCCCTTGGCGAGCGCCACGGTCACGGCGGCGTCCATGCGTCTGTGGAAGTCCATCATGTCGGATAGGTCGATGTTGGTGATTATGTCGCCGTAGTGTATGATTACGGGTTCATCCGGACTCAGGGAGCCCTCCTCGTAGGCGTTCAGCAAGGCCCCGCCGGTTCCCCTCATCTCCGGCTTGTCCACCACGTACTGTATTGAGACGCCGAACCTGGCTCCGTCTCCGAAGTAGTTTTCTATCTGCTCGTGTTTGTAGCCCACGAGCATGATTATGTCCTTTATCCCGTGGTACCTCATAAGACGGACGATGTACTCCAGGAGGGGTTTCTGCATGGAGCCTATGGGTATCATACACTTCTGGAAGTAGTAGGTTAGAGGTCTGAGTCTCCTACCTTCTCCACCCGCCAGAATAACGCCCTTAAACTCGGAGTGTTTCACAAACCCCCCATGAAACGAAAAGTGTGGACTTTAATAAAAGTTAGTTAAGAGGTGGTAGCAACTATTTTTTGGGCAGCATAGCCAAAACAACACCTAAAACGACGAGGGAAGCACCTACGGGAAGAAAGGGTAGAGCCGCTCTGCCAACGGTCAGAGAACCGTAGATTATCAGTCCTCCTATGCCTCCTAAAATCGCCCCGAATACCTTAGCGAGAAGCTCCTTGGGCTTCAAGCGGCCTCAGCCTCCTCCAGCTTCCTCGGCAGGTACTCGTCCACTATGTACGCAAGGCCGTACCTTGCGAATGCCTCCTGCTCCGCCTTCCGCCTTATCTTCAGGAAAGTCTTTATCTCCCTCGTCCAAGGCTCACCCTTGTACCTCGGGTCCCTGCTCAGCTCGTAGAGCCTCTTCACATCCCTGTCCGTCAGACGCTCTGAGGGAAGCTTGTACTCGAGTATGTCGGTGGCCCACACCCCGACCCACTTGGCGTCCGGGGTGGTCAGCCCCCTTATGTGAGCCGCGTTGGCCGAGCCTGATATTATGACCATGGCTATGTGCATCCCCCACGGGTCTGCGTCCGTGAACAGGTAGACGGGTAGCCCGAGCTCCTGGTTAAGCCTCCTTATCAGGTATCTCGTGGCCCTCGGAGGCTGTCCCGCCGTGTGGATCAGTATGGCGTTGAACCTCTTGTGGGCTCCTTCCTCAACGAGCCTTGTGAACATGGCGCCCTTCTCGATGACTATTACCTTGTCCGCCGATGTCTTGACGAACTCGGCATTCATCAACGCGGGTCCTATCATCATCCCGTCCGGGTGGAAGGTTAGGTTTATTCTCTTACCCTCGTAGCCTGGAACGGTGTACTCTATCGTCAGGTCCCCGAATATGGCTGAACGCTCCTCAGGGAACACGTGGAAGTCCTCCCTCGGTGTCTCGAGCAACGTCTCCAGGTCTACGATTATCCTGTCAGACTCCTGCTGATCCGCGAACTGTATGACATCGTCTCCACGCGCTGAGTAGTAGACCTCTCTAAGCGTGACGGTCTTCTGAAGTTCCACGAGCTGCTTGACGAAGTACGCCAGCCAGAGCATCTGGGTGAACGGTCTGAGATGCCTTATGTTCCTCGCGTACCTCCTGACCTTACGGTCTCCGAGCACGTACTGTCTGTGCTCCGGGTCGTAGACGATGTTGTCCGTGGACCTGCTGGCCATCTCGATGTACGGGAACTTCCCCTTCTCTATCTGGGTGCATATCCGCTTTCCGAGCTTCTTCAGCTTCCTGAGAACTTCGCTTCTCTTCCTGCTCATGGTCTTACTCAAAGCTGGACACCTCCTTCAAGAGGACCTCCACATCCGGGGGTTTAGGCTTGTCCGCCAGGTGGGCCGAGTACCTGGCTATCCTCGGAAGGTACTTCGAGTACACTCCGAGACGCTTCTTCTCCCTCTCGATCCTCCTCTGTCGGGATATGTAGAGCCTCAGATGTCTCGCCACGTACCTTATGGCCTGCTCGATTTCATGCTCTATCTCAGGCCTATCAGCCACGAACTCCTTTCCGACGGTCTTGTAGGGTATCTTGGTCGAGCATATGTGCGTGACTATCAGTATGGGCATGTCCTGGGTGACCTTGTAGGTGCTCCAGTTTATGACCTTGTTGACCACCTTCCATGACACGTCGCTGGCCTCATCGTACAGTAGGGGTATCTTGTTTGCGAACCTGTAAAGCGTGAATCCACCCTCCTTCTTCGGAACCCCTTTGCCGTAGGCTATGGCGACCTCGACTATGAACGGGTACCCAGAGTAGGCTGAGGGCTTTCTCTGATGGGCCATAAGGAACGCGTCTGGGCCGAGTTTGAGCTCCTTCCTTATGCCGACTTCGAGGAGCTTCGCCCCTATCGGAGACAGGCAGCTTGCATCCGGCCTGAGGAAGTCGTTGAACATCCTGGCCGCCCTTACGAGCTTGACCACGTCGTCCGGCGTCATCTTCTTCGGGTTCTTCCTCGGGCTTATGCCCGCGAACTTCAGGAACTTCTTGGCCGTCGCTTTCCCAACCCTGTGGAAGTGGGTTACTATGAAGTCGAGCATGTTGTCGCATTTGGTCGTGGCTATCATCCTCCTCATCGTCTCGACATCCACGCCGTGGGGATGCGGCTTAACCTCCCTTGGTGGACGGGGGACCTTGGTTGTGGCCCTCTCGAAGAAGTAGAGCCTGCCCCTCGGGTCTATGAACACGATGTTTGCGTGGGGGTTCACCATGGCCGTCTGCCTGAGGTACTCAACTATCCTCGAAGCCGCTCTGGGGTAGTCTCCCTCCAGGTGGAGCTCGACTATTGTGCCCCGCCATCCCTTGCTCTTCATCGACGCCTTCTTCAGTATGATTGGCTTGTTGCTCTGGATGTCTATCATCAGCTCGAAGAAGTGTATGTTCACCCCGTCTGTGCTGGACATAACCTTGACGGGCTTGTGAGTCGTTATCTGACCGTACAGTATGGCCATCGTACCCCCGAGCCCGAAGGTACCCCTCGTCTGCTTCAGCGTGTACTTTGAGCCGAAGAAGACCCTGCCGAAGCATGATGGGATGTGCTCCTCCGGGACCCCGCACCCGTTGTCCTCGACCCTTATGCGGTATATGGATGAACCCGTCTCGGTCTTCTCGACCTCAGTCAGCGTTATGTATATGTCTGGCGGGGTCCTGGCGATCTCACATGCGTCGAGGGAGTTCTCCACGAGCTCCCTTATGGCGGAGTACAGCGCCCTGACGGGGTTGCTGAAGCCGGCTATGTCTCGGTTCCTGTAGAAGAAGTCGGCTGGGCTTACGGCCTCGTACTTCTGCTCGACTACAGTAACCTCATTCCCTCCCATATCTCCGTCTTCCTCCTCCTCTTCAGGTCTCTAACAGCACGAAACAGATAGTTATAAACCGTTTTGTGTTGGCTACCCTTAATCAGCTTCGTCACCGCCTCCCTCGCCACGAGCAACTGGTCGAACCCGCCTATGAGCGACACGGTGTGCCCGTAGACGGACACGTACACACCCGTGAGCTCCTCTATGAGACGCCTGGTCTTGCCGTCCCGCCCTATTATGCGTCCCTTAACCCTCCTCAAGGCGTTCTCGGACTTGCCTACGTACTCCCTCAAGTCTATCACATCCAACAGCATGTCCTCGTCGAAAAGTCTGAAAGCCCTCTCCGGGGAGAAGCCCCTCCCAATCGCCCTGACCACGTTGAGGGCTTGGTAGAGCTTGGACACGTCACCCTCCCCGTCCCTGAGGGCTATCTCCACATCCCCGGAGCGGCTGTCTACCCTCAGCTTGACGCCGAGGGCCTCTTCTATCCGCCTCCTTACCGAGCCTCCGGGGCCTATCAGGACCCCGATCCGTTCTTTCGGAATCTTAACGTGGAATCTCGCCTCCACCTGTGACCCACCTATACGCTTCTTCCAGTTCGAGGACGGGGACCCCGAGGTCGGAGAAGTACCTCGCAAGGTTTCTGAGGTCTCGGCATAGTAGCGTGTGTGCGAGGGGGTGGCTTAGGGGGACGGCTTGGGAGACGTCGAAAAGGACGGGCTTTCCGTCCCATACCATGATGTTGTACTCGCTGAGGTCTCCGTGGACGAGCTCCGCCTTCTGGTACAGCAACCTGACCATCTCCATCAGCTCCGCGTAAACCCCTTCAGGGTCTTCGAGTATGCAGTCCTTCAGCAGCGGGGCGGGTTCACCGTCTTCCCCTATGAACTCCATGACGAGGACGTTCCTCATCACCCCGTACGGCTTGGGGACCCTGACGCCAGCGTCGTAGGCCCTCCTGAGGTTCTTGAACTCCTTGGATGCCCACGCGTATATGAGACTCCTCTGGTCCCTTCGGATACGCTTGAACCTCGGGTCCCCCTCGATGTATTTGAGGATGCCCCTCCTGAACTCGGCGGTCAGGGTTAGGTATATCTTGATTGCCACGTCCTCTCCATTAGCACCCTTACCCCAGTAGACCCTGGACTCCTTGCCCGCCTTGACGGTTCCTATTATCTCTGTGAGGATGCCCCTCCTGAGGAGAGTGTACAGGGCCTCGAGGGTTGGCCTGTCGAACACCTCTTCGAACGTCTCGACATACTCCAGCCTATCCTTGTACAGCATTCGGTCTCTCTCTTCGACCATCCTGAGCATCCGCTCTATCCTCTCGAGGCCCCGGGGCATCCAGAAACATATTGGCTTGGGACTATTTAAGTCCTCCAAAAAGGCCTAAACGGTTAAAAAGGCCTAAAAAAGGCTTCCAAAACACGGGTTGAACCGGACTGTTCAGCCTATGAAGTAAGTTGCGGATGGAGGTTTTTGAAAATGTATTCAACCACGTCAAACGCGACTACCCCGCTCCGCCTCCACCCCCTCCCCCACCGCCTCCTCCACCGGCTCCTCCGCCACCAGCCACCGCCGTGGCCCCCCTGAACGTGTGTACGAGCGTCGGAAGGTTGTTGAGGAACGCTGAGAAGTCCGCAGCCGCCGTGATGTGAGGTAAGGGTCCAGCTCTTCCGGATGTGTAGACGCCGTGATAGTAGTACCACGAGGGGGGTACGTATCCCTCGGTGGCGGCGGACTTCAGCGTCTTCGAAAGGCTCTTGAGGTCGCTGGGTTTTACGACGATGATGAGGTAGGGAAGCACCCTGTTGAACAGGTCCCTGAGGCCTTCAAGCGTCAAGACCTTCTCCTTGAGCCATCTCAGGTAGTCGGTCCACACAAGCTTCTCCTTGAGGCCCTCCAACGTATGCTTGGGGAGAACGGTCGAGGCCACGAACATGGCTGTGAGAGATCCCAAGGCTACTCCGATTATGGGTCCAAGGAGGGCTGACGCGACGTCTATGGGGACTATCTTACCCGTCAGCAGGACGAGGGGGGTCATGAGAACCCCGTAGACTATCAAGACGGTCTTGAGCCCTGGAGGCGTCTTGTAGAGGAGGTTTAGGCTTACGAGCTTCTCCGAGATCGCCTTACATACCTCCCGAAGCCTCCCCCTGAACCTGTACGCCTGTTTCCTCAACCCATCCGTGTCCCCAGCCTCCTTGAGGACGCTGAGGAACTCCCTCTCATAATCCTCAAGTTCACGGTCCTCCTCGAAGCCCTCCCTTACCTTGAACTTGAAGACATCCTTCTTTCTGAAGCGTCTCTTGACCTTGACATGCTCTATCTCAACGTACCCCCTGGAAGCCAGGTCCAGGAGTAGGGGTGTCAAGATGTCTCCGAGGGATGGACGGAGAAGCTGCGCAACCTCCGGCGGCTTGAGGCTCGACGGAGGCTTCAGACCGTAGGTTGGTTTAACCTTCACGCGGCGGGCGAGGCTTCTACGCCTCCCCCATGCCCAGACCACGGATGAGACTACAACCGCAGCGTAGAACATTCCGAAGAACGTTATCGGGGAGTCTCTCATCAACCTCAGCAACGTTATCCTCGGCTCGTAAACCTTGTCGAAGTAGACGACCACCCTGTACGGTACACCGGGCTTGAGGTAGTCGTGTCTAAACACCACGACCGTCCCGCCTGGACCGCCGTATACACGCGCCTCTTCCTCCGGACTGTAGCTCAGGAGCTCCGGGGAGGCGTCCACGGGAAGTTGGACGATGACCACCACGTCGCTTATCGGAACCTCCCAGCCCCCGCCTACGGCCTGCCAGTCTACGCCGTTCTGGAGGTCGCTGGGAGCCGTTAGGGCGTTGGTGACTTCGTAGGTTATGGTGAACGTATGCTCTGCTGGGCTTTGGGTTTCTGGGTACGTCCACTTTATGTAGTAGTCTGTCAGCCTCTGCTTGAACTGCAGCGAGGCGATTTCGGTCGTGTTACTCGAGATGTCTAAGAGCCTCAGGTCGTCGAAGCCTTTGTGGGGTATGTACCTGTACGCGTAGGTGAACGAGCCTTGGACGAACCTGAAGGTTATGGTCTCCGTTATCCTGAGCGTCCCGTTCCTGTAGGCCTTTATGACAACATGGTAGTGTGAAACCTCGTACTCCTTCTCATCCGCATGGCCTGTCCATACGGGGACAACTGTCAGGACTATGAGGAGGGCCAAGATGGCGATTATCAGGGGCTGCCTAACCCTTTGGAACAAGGCTGGGGCCCCTCACACCATCTTCAGGTATCCCTTCTCCCTTAGCCAGTCCACCTGGCTCTTCGTGTACCTCCAGAAGACGTCTCCACGTGTCTCGTACTGGAACTCCCAGGGTGAGACGAGGACCACGTCGCCCTCACGAACCCATATGCGTCTCTTCATCTTGCCCCTTATCCTGCATATCCTGGTGTGCCCATCCTGGCATTCGACGAGAACCCTGTCGTAGCCCAGGAGCTTCTTGACCACGCCGAGCACGTCCCCTGGGGCTGGTAGGACGAGGTTCTCCTTCAGCTCCCTCTCGCTTATGACTTTACGCTTGCCCATGGCTGGTCCCACTCAACTAAAGCGTCCCGTGTTTGATAAACCTTTAACCTTCTACTCCGAAAAGGCCTGAAAGCTCCCTCAGAATTCTCTCGACGCACTCCTCCACGGTCATCCTGTCCGTCTCGACGACGACTTCAGGGTTGAGGGGCTCCTCGTAGGGTGCCTGTAGGCCTGGAACGGTCTTGGCCCTCCCCTCCAGGGCGGCCTTGTATATGCCCTTAACGTCCCGCTCCATGCACACCTTTAGAGGACACTTGACGTACACCTCCGCGAACCGTCTTATCTGCTTCCTGGCCCTGTCCCTGTACCGTCTCCTGTTGGCCGTAGCGTCGAATATGACGTTCACCCCGTTCTTGACGAGCAGGGTTCCTATGTAGACCATGGCGTTGTAGAAGAAGTCCCTCTCCTCCTCCGTGTACCTCGGGTTCGGCGTCAAGACCTTCCTCAGCTCGTCCGTTTCGAGTATCTGAACCCTCACACTGAGCTCCTCAAGCCTTCTGGCAAGCGCCTTAGCTATCGTGGACTTCCCCGAAGAAGGTAGACCCGTAAGCCACACGGCCCAGCCCTCAGCCACGGCGCTCATCCCTCCAGAAGCTCGTTCACCCTGTCCAGGTCGAACCTCTCCGTCCTCAAAACGTTCTTTATGAAGTTGAACAGCTTCACCCTGACGTCCCTCGGGAGGTTTGGATACCACACAGGGGAGGCCACGACGAGGCTCCTCCACGCGTAGAACGGCTGAACGACTTCGAGGATCTCCTCGTCTCCTGTCTGGCCGAGGTAGGCATTCCAGAACGTCTTGAACAGCTTCTCGAAGGGGCCTTCAAGCCGACCGTATGCCTGTAATGAATAGAATATGTAGTTTACCGTCATACTCGTCACGTCGTCCGCGGGTTCACCCCACTCGCCACGGCTCCTGTCCAGCACGGTGAAGTCCGTCCCCTCCCTGAACAGGACGTTCCAGGGGTGGAAGTCTCCGTGGACCTGGGAGAGCCTGTGTGTCTTCCTCTTCAGCCTCCACCTCCACTCGACGCACATCTTCTCGACCTCCTTGAGGAAGCTCCAGGGGGCGTACTCCAACCCCTCGGGGTAGCTGTCCGTCAGGCCCATTATACACTCGCCGTGGCCCACGAGCTCCCTGATGCGCCTGACGTAGAGACCTGGGTCGTCCAGCTTCACGGAGTGTATCTCCGCGAGATACTCGGCAAGCACCTTACACCGCTCCAGGTCGAGGGACTCCATCACACCCGTGTCCCGTATCCTGTCGAGGTCGAAGTGGTACTCCCGACCCTCGACGTACTCGACAAGGATGAAAAACTCCCTGCAGTCCCTCAGCGACTTCAGGCCTCCAGACTCCGTGAAGGCTCCGACGTCTATCGACCTGACGTGTCTTGGAAGCTTGTTGAACGCCTCATGCTGCCACAGGAGTATCTTAGCCCTGTCGGAGAAGTGCTCATGCCCAAAGGGGCCGGGCCTCACGGTCTCCAGAACCGCCCTTAGGCGTTTCCCAGCCACCTCGAACTCCACGACGTACGGCCTTCCGTACCCGAAGCCCTTGAGCTCCTCCTCGGCCTTTCCGACGACCTTACCGAGCTCCCCGAACCCGACGACACGGACGGGTTGGCCGTAGAGTTCTGAGAGGTATTTTTCGAGGCTTTCACGCTTGAGAGACGGCACATATGTAAAAACGGAGTACATGTTTTTAGGGTTTAACCGCGTTAGGGTACTGTGACCAGGCATGACGGGATACAAGGTCAGAGACGTGTCGCTCGCGGAAAGGGGTTCCCTAGAAGTCGAATGGGCTTCGAGGCACATGCCAGTCCTGAACCAGATCAGGGAAAGGTTTGAGAGGGAGAAGCCCCTCGAAGGCGTCAGGGTGTCGGCGTGTCTCCACGTCACCAAGGAGACGGCGAACCTCGTACTGACCCTGATGGCGGGGGGTGCGGAGGTTGCGCTCGCCGCTTCGAACCCCCTATCCACCAAGGATGAGGTAGCTGCGGCCCTCGCCGAGAAGGAGGTGAACGTCTACGCTTGGTGGGGGGAGACGGCTGAGGAGTACAGCTGGTGTATAAGGCAGGCCCTGAGCTACGAGCCTGACATCATACTCGACGACGGGGGGGACATGAACGCCATGGTGCACAAGAAGTTCCCAAACCTTCTTCCGAAGGTTGTCGGAGCGTGCGAGGAAACGACGACGGGGGTCATAAGGCTGAGGGCGATGGCCCGGGACGGTGTCCTCAGGTACCCGGTCATAGCGGTGAACGAGGCTCAGACTAAGTGGGACTTCGACAACGTCTACGGAACAGGCCAGAGCACCATAGACGGCATACTCAGGGCGACGAACATACTGCTAGCTGGAAAGACGTTCGTCGTGGCGGGCTACGGACACTGCGGCAGGGGTCTCGCCACGAGGGCCAGGGGTATGGGGGCCAACGTGATAGTCTGCGAGGTGGATCCAATCAAGGCTCTGAGGGCCTTGATGGACGGCTTCAGGGTGATGCCGATGAGGGAGGCCGCCAAAGTCGGTGACATATTCGTGACCGTCACGGGGAACAAGGGCGTGATAAGGAGGGAGCACATGGAGCTGATGAAGGACGGGGCCATCCTAGCCAACTCGGGACACTTCAACGTGGAGATATCCCTGCCAGACCTGGAGACTTTGGCTGTGGAGAAGAGGCGTATAAAGCCTCACGTGGACGAGTACGTCCTCAAGGATGGTAGGAGGCTCTACCTGCTGGCTGAGGGGCGTCTGGTGAACCTGGCGGCGGCTGAGGGGCACCCGAGCGAGGTTATGGACATGTCGTTCTCCAACCAGGCCCTGTGCGTCGAGTACCTTGTTGAGCACGGCAGGGAGCTCCAACCCAAGGTGTACCCTGTCCCGAGGGAGATAGACGAGGAAGTCGCGAGGCTTAAGCTCAAGGCCATGGGCGTCGAGATAGACGAGCTGACTGAAGAGCAGAAGCGGTACCTGGCGAGCTGGGAACTCGGAACGGCTTAGCTCGGATGACCCGTCAAGGACATTATTTCCCTAACCGACTGGTAGGCTGGAGAGTCTTCCGGAAGCTCGAACAGGGGACGCCCAGCGAGGACGAGCTTTTCGAGTAGAGGGTCATACCGGAACCTGCCCACGTACCTGACGCCCTCTATGAGCCTGTCCACCATGACCTTCTCAAACTCGTCTGTGAACCTGTAACCGCCTACAGCGTAGAAGTTCTTGAACTCTATGCCAACCTCCTTTATGACCCGGTAGGCCCTGGCGATGTGGGCTGCGGATTTGCTGGAGGGGTCTATCAAGTCGAAAACGTCGTCTATCGTGGACGTTATCCTCCTGTTCAGGTGCTCCAGCCCCGCGGGGGAGTCTATCAAAACATACCTGTATATCTTCGCCAGCTTGCTGAGGGCCTCCTTCAAGGCAGCGTTTGGAAGGCAGTAGCACCCATCCAGCCACTTCGTTCCGATTGAGAGGAAGTCGAATTCATCCCCCTCGTACAGGCCCTGCTCCCATATACGGCTCTCTATACGCTCAAACGGGGGGACTCCATAGGTCGTTCCACCTCCAAGTAGGAACGTCTCAACAAGCAGGTCTGAAATAGTCTTCTTGCCCTCCGCCTCCAGGTCCACACCCACCATCTCACCGAGGTTCTGGTCTGGATCTGCATCCACAAGAAGTATCGGCGAGACCCCCCTCTCTATCAAGTACCTTGCCGTGAGGGCCGTGAAACTCGTCTTACCCGTACCGCCGCGTCCCATGAACACGAGTATCTTCACATCAAGACCTTACAGCCGGGTGGGCCTTAAACGTTGTGCGACTCCCTTCAACGCCAGACTTTGACACCCCTCTCCTGAAGGTACCAAGCCACCATGTCAGCCACATCCAAAGCGTTGAAGGGTATGCGAAGCTCCCTGACGCGGAGGAGGAGCTCCTTGTAACTTATCTCCCGCACCTCACCCGCCGTGAACTTGTCGATAAGGGTCTGGGCAACCTCCTCAGCAAAACGGTACTTCGGACTCAGAAGCCGCTTGTGAACCTCAGCCGCCTTAGCCACGTCACTCGGGTCGGCGTTCTTCAACATCCAGACAGTCGGCCGTGGTCCTCCCCTCACCCCAGGACAGGAAAACTTCAGGGCGGGCTCAGCCAACCCAAGCGCCTTAAGCCTCTTCAACGCCCTGTAGACGGATGCCTCCGGGATTTTGAGCTTGTGGTGTAGCGTGAGCGGGGTCGCCGCTCCGTGTAGGCATAGATACAGGAATATCTTACCCGTGGTCTTGGAGGAGAAGATAGTCTCACAGAATGAGAACAACTTATTCACGACTTGGAGTTCCTCGTCAGAACTGTTGTACCCAAATGATGAAATTAACCTCTTAAACAACGCTATACATATACTTGCGTTGTTATCATGATTTGAGAACAACTGAATGCAGTTCAATCGCTCGCCCTTGCAGGCCATAACAACCACCCGGCTGGGCGACCTTAATCTTGGCCGACACATTTATAAGGTTACTTGTAAACATGTAAACATGTAATCAAACAACGGGTGCGTTGGCTTGCCGAGGAAGACAGTTACCATCAGAGGCTTGGACCTCGACCTTTACCACAGGATGTTCTCGCTTGCTAAGAGGATGGGTAAGCGTGTCGCGGATCTGATGAACGAGGCCATGAAGTTCTACCTGGAGGGGGGTCTCAAGACAAAGTTCGACGGAGCTGCTGAAGAGGAGGCCCCTACACTTTCTAATGAGGGCTTCATCACTCTCTCCAGAGAGGATGTTCTAAACCTGTTTGAGGAGCTTAATGAACCCATAGTTATAGAGAATAACGGTGGTAAGATAGTATTCGAGAAGGGGTTCGACAGGAAGGCCCTGAGATGCATAAAGCGGATAGTCATAAACTCCGGGACGGTCACGGTTCCGAGGGAAGTCTATCATCTCTTCCTCCTGAAATCGGAGATAAGAGGAGCACTCGAAAAATACTGACAGAACTGTTCGCAGTTGGCGTGGAAGACGGGAGTTTCTGCCCGGAGCCTCTTCCCGGAGGTAGATGGGGTAAGGTTCCCCTCGCCTGCGTCTTGATGAAGGGCCCGGTTCTCGAAGACGTCAGGGTGGGGGAGATAACAGTCGACGGTATGGACGCTACGGAGGTGCTCCTCAACCTTCTGAAAGACATGCGGTTTGAGGTGGTGATGCTTGGCGGAGTTTCCTTTGCCGGGTTTAACCTAATAGACCCCTGGGCTGTTTACGACAGATATGGCACACCCATCATTGTGGTTGCAAGGAAGAGACCTGACAACAAATCTGTTAAGAGGGCCCTGATGAGACACTTCGACGACTGGGCTGAGAGGTGGGAAGTTATACGCCACCTTGGGGAGATACACAGCGTCGAAACCTTCCCCGGGGAACCACCAATATACTTTGAGGTGGTCGGGGCAACCAAGGAGTGGGCTGAAGAGGTTCTGAAGGACTACGCGATGATCTGCCGAGTGCCGGAGCCAGTCAGGGTGGCCAGGATCGTGGCGAGGGGTGTCAGCCGGCTTCCATGAGGTTCAACGTGTACACGGTCATGGACTTTAAGTCCACCAGTGGGACTATGCCTGGAGTTGGCTCTATGCCCAGCCTCCTCTGGTACTCGGTCTTACCCTGGAACGTCCCTGAGTTTACCAGCAGGATTCCCTTGTACGCCTTGTAGCCGAAGATGTGGACGTGGCCCATGTGGAGCACGTCTGGGGGCGTCTCTATCACAAGGTAGTCCCGTGTGGAGGGGGCTATGGGCGTGTTGCAGCCGTACATCGGGGTCAGGTGTCTGCAGGCGATGAGGTACTCCATCCCAAGCTCCGGCTTCTCGAAGCTCATGCCCGAGACCGTGCTCAACACGTCGTCCAGGCTTCTCCCATGGCACATGAGGAACTCCACACCGTGCAGACGGATCCTCGCCGGGTTTCCGAGCATCGTCACGTTCGCCTCCTTCAGGGGCTCGCTGTACTCGTCGAACACAGGCGGCTGGGGTAGAGCCTTTCTCGTGGCGTCGTGGTTTCCAGGTATGCCCACAACCCTGACGTAGTCCGGAACCTCAGACAGGAACTCCGCCACCTTCTCGTACTGCTCGTAGATGTCCAGGATCCGGAGCTCCGCCTCCTGGTTCGGGTAAACGCCGACCCCGTCCACGAAGTCTCCGCACACTAGGATGTACTTGACTCTGCCAGCCATCTCCCTAAGCCTTCTCCCACCCCACTCCATCCTCAGCCAGCTCACGAACCTCCTGAAGACTCTCTCGAGGAACATCTTGCTGCCGACGTGTAGGTCGGATATCAACGCCGCCATCACAGGCTCGTCGCATCCCCCACGCCTCCTCTTAGGCACGTTGGGGAACACTATGCGCTCAGCCACGAACAGGTCTCCCCTACCCTTGACAGCCTCCACGCAGACGACGACATCCTCCACAACCGGGTACTGCACCTCAGTCCTGTCCGAGACGAGCACAGCCGCCTCGTGTTCGAGGTCCTCAACCCGGAGTATCAGACCCCTCCCGAACTCACGTCTCTCGGAGACCATGCAGATGAACTTAACCCTGGACCCCTCCGGCATCTTCAAGGCCTCGCCCAGAGACACGGCGTCCCCGACGTCTATGCGGCGTCTCATCAAACGTTCGACCCGTCGGAAGCGGTCTCGGAAGTATTCTATGAACCCCTCGACGGATGACTCTACAGGTGCTTCGGCTCCGGGGTTTTCGACCACCTCAAACCGCTCTTCAACCTCGGATGCGTAGGGCTTCAGCGTTACCGTCATGCTCCACCTTTCGGCGGGCTTCGGGGAAGCCTTCTCGAAAGTCCTCCTAAGATGATCTGCCGACAGGACCGGCTCCTCAGCGCCCTCGGCCCTCGCGAGTTCCACAGCCTTTTTTACGAGTACGTTCAGCTCCACGTCGTTCGGCAAGCTTCGAAGATACTCTAATCCATCAAGGGTTAGGTGGTATCCGAGGTTTAAGGCAAGCTCCACGGCGCGTCTGAGCAGAGCCTCATCCAACCCTGTCTCAAGCCGATATACAGCCTCCAAATCTTTAATTGTTTATTCCCCCGTGGAATTCTGTGGGGGGTGAGCCCCACATGCTCGTCGGCATAATCTCAGACACACACGACAACGTGAAGGCTGTGGAGAAGGCGGTCAGGCTGTTCAACGACAGGGGGGTCTCAAAGGTCCTACACGCGGGGGACTGGTGCGCCCCCTTCACGCTCGCGAAGTTTAAAGGTTTGAAGGCAGACCTCGTAGGCGTCTACGGAAACGTGGACGGGGAGAAGGAGCTCCTGAAGAAGCGTGCAGAAGAACTCGGCTTCCACCTGGCCGGATACGTCTGCGAGCTGGACATCGACGGGCTTAAGGTGGCCCTGTTCCACGGACACTTGGAGCCCTTCGCGGCTGCCATGATACGGTGCGGCGTCTACCAGGTCGTCGTCAGGGGTCACACGCACAAGCCTGCTGTGGAGAGGGTTGGAGACACGCTTGTTGTGAACCCTGGGGAGGCCTGCGGATGGCTGTACGGTAGGAGCACGGTGGCGGTCTTGGACACTAAGGAGCTTTCCGTTGAGATAATCGAGCTATGAGGCTTCCAGCATCGCCTTCACTTCGTCCCTGACCGCGTACTTGTAGGGTATCTCAGATACATCACGCTCGATGAAGCCCCTCTCGTAAAGCTTCTTGAGAAGCCTGGAAACATGCTCACGGCTCCTACCGACACGCTCCCTCAACCCCGAGGCAGTCATGGCCCCCTCAGACGCGAGTACCCTGAGTATACGAACCTCGGTTGGGGTAAGCCCCTCCAACGTCAAAGCCCCTGCAGGAGGCTTAGCCACCGCCCTCTGACTCTCTGGGACGGTCTTAAGGGCCTCCTCAACATGGGAAACCTTCGCCTCCAGCCCTTTTAACGCCTCAGAAAGCCTCTCCACCTCCCGTTCAAGCACCTCCAAACGGCTTAACACCCTCTCATCAAGCCCTCCCACCCGCGGCAATTCCCTGACCATCTCCTCGACCTTCCTAAGCCTCCCAAAAATCCCGACCGTGAGCCCCCTCACAGACTCCTCAGCACCCTTATAGAGCCGGAAAACGCGCCTCAACATGATGTAACAGGCTACGGAGACGCCGCCCAACACGGCCGCGGACACGAGCATCATGGGCCACAAACAGCATCACCGTGACGTCACGTCACATGACATCCATGTGACGCAACCCTGACATCAAACGATATTTATGACATCACCATATAAAAGGATTTAAATAGGCTGAATCCTCGCCCCTCTAAGCGTTTTAGGGTTAGCCATTTCCTCTAATGTTTTTCTAAGCTCTCTTTCAACGAGTTTTATTACTTTGCGGGCTCTTTCATCGTCTCCAGACTCCACAAGGGCCTTGCATCTGTCTCGGTACTCCCTCAGTTTTCCAGCCAAAAGCGTATACTCGCTAAAGGGGTCTTCATCCATGATGCCTATGTAGGACAGGAGGAGGATCGTGTAGAGGGCTTTGATGATGTTCCTTCTGGCTTGTCTGAGGCTGTTGTTAAAAGCCCCCTTACTAACCTTTGTACTCCTTAAATGGACTATTTCATCGTATGAAAATCCACTTTGCATAAAAATGTTGGCAAAAATGCTTATCAGGAATGTTTCAAATTGTGTTTCAGTTAAATTGCTGTTTTTGAGAAGTATTTTTAAGATAGGGTCGCTCATAAATGCTTTAATCAAATTTCGACCATTATTTTTGGCCATTTAAAATACCTCCCGCAACTCCGCCTCCAAGGATACAATTTTGTATACAGACTTAAATAGCCTGATGACCATTAAGAGATGAGGGGGGTTTATTTGAGGCTGACTAAAGAAGTCCTAAAAATAGACGCAGAAAAGGTAAAGAACAAAATTTGTAAGCTAATTTCCGAATACATAGAAAAATCTGGAGCATCGGGGGCGGTTGTATGTCTAAGCGGCGGGGTGGATTCCTCGCTGACCTGTTTCCTAACGGCGGAGGCCCTGGGAGCGGACAGAGTGTTCGGGTTGGCGTTGCCCGAGAGGGGTGTCACGGAGGAGCGTGACGTCAATGACGCCTTGAGGGTGGCGAAGACGCTCGGGGTGAGGTGTGACGTCATAGACATCACGGACATCGTGGGGGCTTTTTACAGGGCCATCCCCGTCTACGAGGTTGGTGACCCCGTCAGTGGTGGGAACGTCAAGGCGAGGGTTCGGATGACTGTTGCGTACTACTACGCGAACAGGTTCAACCTCATCGTCGTCGGCAGCGGAAACAAGAGCGAGCTCATGGTGGGCTACTTTACGAAGTACGGGGATGGCGGTGTGGACATCCTTCCGATAGGGGACCTCTACAAGACTCAGGTCAGGCAGCTCGCCCTACACGTCGGGGTTCCTGAGGACATAGTCTGGAAGACTCCCAGCGCAGGCCTCTGGGTGGGCCAGACGGATGAGAGGGAGCTCGGCGTCACGTATGACGTCCTTGACCTCATGTTGTACGGGTTTGAACACGGTATGACGGCCGAGGAGATCGCTGAGGAGCTCCGGGTTCCGGTTGGGAAGGTCTTGGAGGTGCTGGATAGGGTTAGGAAGAGCGAGCATAAGCGGCGGCCCCCCGTCATATTTAAAATATAGGGCTGTGGTATGCGGCTGGTGGAGGGGTATGGGTCGGAGGAAGAGGCGTAAGGTAGTCAGGGTGGTTAGGAGGCGTCTTCCGACGCTTTTCCTGTGCCCCAACTGTGGGGAGCGGGGTGTCAAGATAACTGTTCATAAGGATAGGGGGTGCGCTGTGATAGTTTGTGGGAGCTGCGGCTTGAGGGAGGTTATGCTCGTTGAGGCTCCCATGGAGCCAGTAGATATTTATTGTAAATTCACCGATAAGTTCTATTCAAGGGAGTAAACCGATGAAGGCTGGAAAGGTCGAGAGATACCTGCTCGAGAGGATAGAATCGGAGGGGGCCATACACATAACGCTGATAGACCCTGAGAAGAGCTCTCCGGAAGAGGCAGTGGGGATAGCCTCCGCAGCCGAGAGGGGCGGCTCATCGGCGATAATGGTTGGGGGCTCCACCCTCGTCTCCACGGAGGACCTGGACAGGGCCATCATCCGGGTCAAGGAGGAAGTGGGGCTCCCCGTCATACTGTTTCCGAACAACGTTTCAGCCATAAGCCGCTACGCAGACGCCATATGGTTCATGTCGCTCCTAAACTCCACGAACACGTACTACCTTGTGGACGCACAGATGCTCGGAGCCCCCCTCGTGAAGAGGTACGGCCTGGAGGCCATCCCCATGGGATACATAATCCTCGGCGAGGGCGGGGTTGTCGGATTCGTGGGCCACGCCCGTCCCATAAGCTACGACCACCCGGAGCTGGCTGCGGCCTACGCCCTGGCGGCCCAATACCTCGGCATGAGGTTCGTGTACCTTGAGGCGGGTTCGGGGGTCAGGTCGCCCATTCCGCCCTCTGTGGTTAGAGCCGTGAAGCGTGTTGTTGACATACCCGTGATAGTTGGTGGTGGAATAAGGAGCGGGGATGATGCGAAGATGCTCGTGGAGGCCGGTGCGGACGTGATAGTGACCGGCACTCTGGCAGAAGAGGGTGGGGTTGTGGAGGAAAAGATTAACAAGATCGTCAGGAAGATTAGGCATAGAGGGAGGTAAGGTTGACCGCGTTTGAGAGCTTCTTCGAGGCCCTGAAGAGGGTGCTCGGAAACCCAGACCTTTACGACATATGGCCTGACTTCGAGCCCGTTTACGATGAAAGCGAGTACGCCTGGACCACTCTAAGAGGGCTGGGGGAGGTGCTCCTGCTGAACTGTGGACCATGCGACGGCCCATCCGACCCGAGGCATCCGAGATGTGAGGAGTGTATCGAGAGGAGGGGTAGGATAGCGGCCGAGGCGTACAGGGAGGCCACGGGGAAGGTTAAGGAGAAGTGGGAGACGGTCATGCTCTGCAGGATACACACGAGGTAAGCATGGAAGGGATATGTTCGAACATCACGTACCAGAAGCGTACAGAGAATACCTGAAATCCATCATGTCGGAACTTGAGAGGCTCAGCGACGTAGCCAAGAAGGCCAGGTCCAAGGGGCTCGACCCAAGCCCCGAACCAGAATCTAAGTTCGCCGGGGACTCCGCCGAGAGGGTTGAGAAGCTCGTCGGTCCTGAAGGTGTCGCCGAGCGAATCAGGGAGCTCAGCAAGTCCATGTCCATGGAGGAAGTGGCGTTCAAGGTGGCGGAGGAGATAGTCTACGGGCGTTTCGGACGTGGGGGTGAGGAGGCAGCTGAGCAGGCTGTCAGGACGGCTCTGGCGATACTGACCGAGGGCGTTACCGTGGCGCCCATACAGGGCATAACCGAGGTCAGGATTAAGCGGAACAGGGATGGGACGCGGTACCTTTCGGTATACTTCGCCGGTCCCATAAGGACGGCTGGTGGGACGGATGCAGCTCTCTCGGTGGTCGTCGCAGACTACGTCAGGAGGCGTCTGGGGATAGGCAGGTACGTGGCGACCGAGGAGGAGGTTAAGCGGTACGTCGAGGAGATAAGGCTGTACGAGAGGAAGGTGAGGCGTTTCCAGTATCACGTGTCCGACGAGGCCATAGAACTCGCCGTCAAGGGTCTGCCCGTCGAGGTCACGGGGGTCGGCACCGAGACAGTCGAGGTTTCGTCGTACAGAGACCTGCCCCGTGTGGAGACGAACAGGCTTAGGGGCGGGGCTCTGATAGTCCTGAACGACGGGATAATCGGCAGGGCCAGGAAAGTCCTGGCCGTCGTGAACAGGCTTGGACTCGAGGGATGGAGCTGGCTGGAGGAGCTGGAGGAGAGCCGGGAGAAATCGCCCGGGGAAAGCTTCATGAAGGAGATAGTGGCCGGGAGACCCGTGTTCTCATTCCCCTCAAGACCCGGCGGGTTCAGGCTCAGGTACGGCAGGGCCAGGAACACAGGCCTCGCAGCCGTGGGCGTCCACCCGGCTACGATGATAGTGCTCCAGAGGTTCTTGGCCACAGGCGTCCAGCTCAGGCTTGAGCTTCCCGGGAAATCGGCAATAGTCTGCCCCGTGGACTCCATAGAGCCCCCCGTGGTCAGGCTCAAAGACGGGTCGGTCGTCAGGGTTGAGACGGTCGAGATGGCTGAGAAGGTCCTCGACCAGGTGGACCGAATCCTGTTCGTCGGCGACATCCTCATAAGCCTCGGAGACTTCCTGCACAACAACAGGCCCCTGCTTCCGTCGGGATACGTGGAGGAGTGGTGGCTCCAAGAGGTTCAGGAGAGGGTTGAAGAGGTCTACGGAGACCTGCAGAGAGCCTCCGAGAGCCTCCAGGTGAGCCTCGACGCCCTAACCGGCGGCACGCCGACGCCCGGGGAAGCCCTGAGGATCTCCAAGGCCCTCGGGGTTCCCCTACACCCGAGGTACACGTACCCCTGGTCGAATATCACGGTCAAGGAGGCGTTGAGGCTTAGGGAGTGGCTTGGAAGGTTGGAGGACCTCGGCGGGGAGTTCTGCGGCGAGGTGGACGTGGAGGTCAAGAAGGTCTTGGAGAAGCTCCTTGTACCGCACAGAGTGTCCGGTGAGGGGATAATCCTCGGCGGAGACGGCAGGATACTGCTCGAGTGCTTAAGGCCACGTGCACAGCTTCCGGATGAGGCTGAATCCATGACCCCGCTGGAGCTCGTGAAGGCCGTATCGGGGATGGAGGTCAGGGAGAAGAGCCCCAGCTACGTGGGCGCCAGGATGGGGAGGCCTGAGAAGGCTCGGCGTAGGGAGATGAGCCCCTACGTGCACGTCCTGTTCCCAGTCGGGACGGCCGGCGGGCCGCAGAGGAACCTCGTGAAGGCGGCTGAGAACGGCTCCATAAGGGTCGAAATAGCCTTGAGGAGATGTCCAAGATGCGGCTCACCCGTGTTCGGGTACATGTGTCAGACCTGTCGGGTGCCAGCTGAGGCGGTTAGGGTATGCCAGAAATGCGGTAGGCCCACTCGGGAGAGGAGGTGTCCGGCATGCGGCTCGGCCACGAGGGGCTACGATGAGGTGGTCCTGGACCTGAAGACGTTGCTCGAAGAGGCTGTCAGGAGGGTGGGTGTCCGCAAGCCCCAGCTGATAAAGGGCGTCAAATCCCTGATGAGCGAGGACAGGGTTCCAGAACCCCTGGAGAAGGGTGTCCTGAGGGCTGTTTACGACCTGTCTGTGTTCAAGGATGGGACCTGCCGGTTCGACGTGACGAATGCCCCCCTGACCCACTTCAAACCCTCGGAGATAGGCGTGTCCGTGGAGAAGCTCAGGGAGCTCGGCTACACGCATGACGTCCACGGTAGGCCCCTGGAAAGTCCGGATCAGGTTCTGGAGCTCCGTATACAGGACGTCATACTGCCGGAGGAGTGTGGAGACTATCTCGTCAGGGTTGCGAAGTTCGTGGACGCCGAGCTCCAGAGGGTCTACGGCCTCCCACCCTACTACAACGCGGAGACGAGGGAGGACCTGGTGGGGCACCTCATAGTCGGCCTGGCACCCCACACGTCCGCCGGAGTGGTTGGCAGGATAATAGGGTTCACTAAGACGCATGTATGCTACGCCCATCCGGTATGGCACGCCGCCAAGAGGAGGAACTGCGACGGAGACGAGGACGCAGTCATGCTGGCGCTGGACGTTCTCCTAAACTTCTCCAGGAGCTTCCTTCCAGCCCAGATCGGAGGCCTGATGGACGCCCCGGTGCTCCTGATCCCCATGGTAAACCCGGCTGAGGTGGACACAGAGGCCCACCACATGGAGGTGATGGCGGCGTACCCGAGGAAGATCTACGAGATGAGCCTTCTGGAGGCGGGTCCAAGGGACTACGCGTCCCTGATCGAGACGGTCGAGGACAGGCTTGGGTCGGGTAAGGAGTTCTGTGGGTTCCGGTACACGATGGAGGCGTCCAACATAAACTTCTGCGGCTACGAGAGCGCCTACAAGAGGCTTAAGACGATGATGGACAAGCTGGAGAGTCAGCTGGAGCTCTCAGAGAAGATCGTGGCCGTGGACGTGAAGGACGTAGCTAGGCGTGTTCTGACCACACACTTCATGAAGGACATAGTCGGAAACCTCAGGGCGTTCACATCCCAGAGCCTGAGGTGTGTGAAGTGTAACCGTAGGTTCAGGAGGCCGCCTCTCAAGGGAATCTGTCCGAGGTGTGGTGAAAGGCTCACGCTGACCGTGTTCAGAGGGGGCATAGAGAAGTACATCGAAGCCGCCGAGAAGCTCGTCGAGAGGTACGGCCTCGAGCCGTACTACAAGCAGAGGCTCAACCTGCTGAGGAAGGAGATAGACTCGCTGTTCGTCCCGAGTGGAGGGGTCAAGCAGGCGTCCATATCCGACTTCATCTGAACAGCTCATGCTGGCAGACGCATCGCTCCATCCCACATTTGGGACACCGGTTGGGATACTTGGACAGGGCGGCGTCCTCCACGTCTACGTCGAGTAGGTTTGCGAGTGAAGCCAGCCACGCTATCACGTCAGCCACTTCGTCCCTTATCTGCTGGATGTCCCCAGTTTTTATGGCCTCCCCGAGCTCCTTGACCTCCTCCACGAGCCACATGTAGGTTTTTTCCACACCCCTCTTGGAGTCCCTGTGGAAGTATATTCGGCGCATCATCTGTTGAAACTCCCTTATCTCCAACTACGACACCAAGGGCTCTCGACGGTTCAGTGTGAAAAACATTTCGTCACATAACGTAGAAACCCTTTTAACATTAATCCATGATTGTAGCTCCTGATGAACGAGGTGGAAACGGCTCTGGAAAAATACCGTAAGATATTCTCCCTAATCAAGGAGCATCATAAATGGCTGAAGAAGAGCATACCGTTGATAGCCAGCGAAAACGTGACAAGCCCAGCGGTCAGGGAGGCCCTAACCTGCGACTTCGGTCACAGGTACGCCGAGGGCTGGCCAGGGGAGAGGTTGTATGCCGGATGTAAGTACATGGACGCGGTCGAGGTCATGGCCATGGAGATGGCCAAACAGCTCTTCAGAGCCGAGTACGTGGATGTCAGGCCGATATCGGGTGTGAACGCGAACCTGATAGCCTACACGGCCTTCACCGAGCCTGGAGACAGGATCATGGCGCTTTCCATACCGTGTGGTGGTCACATAACCACGGCGAGGAAGGCCATGTGGGGGACGGCTGGGGCGGTTCATGGCCTGAAGGTTCAGTACTACACGTACGATGAGAAGGCGTTGAACATAGATGTAGATGAGACGATAAAGAAGGTTAGGAAGCTGGAGAAGGAGGGGAAGCACATAAACCTGTTCGTCCTCGGAGCAAGCGTTTTCCCGTTTCCGCACCCCGTGAAGGAGATATCCGAACTAGCAGCTGAGTGCGGGGCCAAGGTCATGTACGACGCAGCCCACGTGGCCGGTCTGATAGCCGGGGGGCAGTTCCAGGACCCGCTTAGGGAAGGCGCGGACGTGATGACGATGAGCACCCACAAGACGCTGTTCGGCCCCCAGAGGGGGATGATAGCATCCTGGGAGAAGTACGCCGAGACTCTGAAGAAGGCAACCTTCCCAGCCAACCTGAGCAACCACCACCTCCACACGCTGGCGGGCCTCGCAGTAGCCCTGGCGGAGTTCACGGCGTTCGGCAGAGAGTACGCGGCTCAGGTCATCAAGAACGCTCAGGCCCTCGGACAGGCGCTCTACGAGAGGGGTTTCAAGGTACTCGGGGAGGAACACGGCTTCACGAAGTCCCACGTCCTCCTCATAGACATCGTGGACACCCCGCTGAAGGACGGCATGCAGGTCGAGAAGACTTTGGAGAAGGCGAACATAATCGTCAACAGAAACCTCCTTCCATGGGACATAAGGGAGGGCAGACACTACATGGCTCCAGGCGGGATAAGGATAGGCACGAGCGAGGTCACGAGGCTCGGCATGAAGGAGTCGGAGATGGAGGCCATAGCCGAGTTCATGAAGAGAGTAGTCATCGACCTGGAAGACCCGGAGAAGGTCGGTCACGACGTCGCTGAGTTCAGGGCCGAATACCAGAAGTGTCACTACTGCTTCGAGGAAATGGCAGACGCCCACGAATACCTTGAGCTCCGTTACGGGAGGCGGGTTGGATGAGCAAGAGGCGTCGCAGGGAGGCTCCGATGCCCGTTTCGAGCGCCGGACTTCTCAGGTTTTTTGAGGAGGAGATAGCTGGGGTTAAGGTCAGGCCCGAGATAGTCATGATAGCGGCCGCCGTCCTCATAGTCGTCTGCGTCGTCGCTAGGATCGTCTTCTAAAAGTTTATCTGTGTCTGTTGTATGGGCAAAACCGTCACAGAGTTGAGCGACGGAGACGTTGTCAGCAAGATAGTCGGATACTACAGGTATCTACCAGCCTTCCCACCAACCCTAACCCTGGGCCTCGCAGTGATCGCCCTCTACGTGGCTGGGGGCTTCATACTCGTAGCCGGCCTTGAGGGACCCCACCTCGTGGACAGGGCGGTCATGATAGGGGTTCTATGCCTGGCCTTACCCACCTTCATAGCCGAGTTCCTGTCCACACTGGCCGTCAAGGACCGCGCGCTCAACCTCAGGAGGAGGCTGTCTACGACGCTCAGCCTGACGGCCGCCTGGCTCACCCTGTCCGGCTTGACGGTTCTGGTTTTGCGTCTCACAGGGTTTGAGGCGTCTGTGGGAGGCGTCCTCCTAGCATCCCTCCTCCCCCTAACCCCGCTGAGGCTCTTCCTATGGGCGAGCATGTCCTTCGAGCCGAAGTCCAGGATCTTGGCCGCCGCCCTGACGTACCTGCTACCTCTTGTCCCCGCCTGGTGGATGGTGCCCCTATCACCGCTGGAGGTGGCCGTCTTCCTTTCCCTAACATTCGTACTCGTTGCAGTCGTGTCCCTCTTCATGAGGTTCATGGACGGAAGGGCCTTCGAGAGGCTCAGGATAAGGGCAACCTCGTTCACCAAGGCCTTCGCGGCCAGCTGGCTCTGCGACCTCCACGCCCCGCTGGAGGCTTGTCTCACGAGGGTTGGGGAGAAAACCCAGGTTGGGTTGGACATGCTCGCCTTCTCCTCCAAGGAGGGGTTTAAGACCCTTCTCGTCGTCCCGAACATACACCCAGGGCCTTTCAAGCAGGTCGGAAGCAGCACGCTACCCTACCAGCTCTCAGTGAACCTCTCCAAGAAGCTCGGATGCGAGGTCCTCGTGTTCCACGGCGTCTCTACACACGAGTTAGACCTCACCTCCCAGGTTGAGAACCTCAAGGTCGTAAACGAGGTCCTGAGGACAACCATACCCTCAGCCCGCGGCTTGGCATCCCGCTTCGTCAGGGCTGAGAAGGGAGATGCAAAGGCATCTTGCCAGCTGTTCGGGGATGCCGCCCTGATAACGCTCACGTTCTCCCCGAGACCGTTCGAGGACATACCCCTAAGCTTCCTGGCTGAAGCCTCGGAGGTATGCGAGAAGTTCGGCGTGAAGCCTTTGCTAGTGGACGCCCACAACAGCTTCGGACACGAGTTCTTGATCACGAACAAGGACCTGAAGAACCTCCTCGACGCTGTGTGCGAGGCCGTCGGTAGGTGTGTGAAGGAGCCGAGGCACGTGCCTAAGGTGGGAGTGGGCAGAGTTCGGCCGAGGGGAGTCACAGCCAAGGAGGGAATAGGCTATGATGGGGTTACCATGGTCGCCGTGGAGGTCGCCGGCCAGACTGTGGCCTACGTGCTGATAGACGGAAACAACCTCCTGTCCGGACTTAGGGAGCGTATAATAGCCGTCCTACAGGAGGAGTTGGGGTTCGATGATGCGGAAGTCATGACCACCGACAACCACATGATAAGCGGTGTGCCGGTGTCGGACAAGGGCTACAACGCCGTCGGCGAGGCCGTAGAGCCGGAAAGGGTTATCTCATGGGTCCTCGACGCCGCCAAGAAGGCCTTAGCGTCCATGGAGGAGTGCCTGTCGTCTCACGTTAGGGTTGAGGTGGACGATGTGGTCACGCTTGGGGGCGGTGCCATGGAGAAGCTCTACGAGGTGATGACCTTCATCGTCTCGATGACCAAGAAGTTTTTCCTTATACTGTTCATACCTCTCACGGTAGTTTTCATGGGAACACTTATAATCCTCGCCTAATCGGAGTAAAGTTTTATTATAATAATCTTGGAAAAAATTACTAGCGAAATACAGGAACGGAGGTGATAGAGATGGCGACGGAGCATGTAGTCTTGGTTGGGAAGAAGCCGATAATGAACTACGTCGTCGCTTGCCTGACGCTTTTCAACTCGGGTGCCAACGAGGTGCTGGTGAAGGCCAGAGGCAGGGCCATAAGCAGGGCTGTGGACGCTGTGGAGCTCTTGAGGAGGATATTCCTCAAGGATGTTGAGGTTGCTGACATAAAGATCGGAACGGAGATGCTGACGAACCCGGAGGGGCAGAAGACGAACGTCTCGACGATCGACATACTGCTGAGGAGGAAGACGGAGTAGAAGGGACGGCGTCGAGGTCAGGGATCCGTGAAGATCTATTAAAACCCTTTTTGACCGTTCACTTAGTTTTTTGTTGTCGTCATGTATTTTTAGCAGGCGGAACCAGGCTTAATTGATGGTCACACCCAAGTTGATCAAGACCATCCCGCCTGGGGAGAAGGGAATCAAGGTTATAAGACGCTCCAACGAAGTTTCCTCCCCATCTTTGTGGAGGCCGTACCCGCTCGTGGTGTTCAGAGGGGAAGGCTGCTACGTCGAGGACCCGGACGGAAACCGGTTCTTGGACTTCGGTGTGGGTGCTTGGACGGTCGGTGTGGGCTACGGACACTCGACGGTCGTGGAGGCCTTGAAGGCTCAGGCTGAGAGGCTGGTACACCATCCTCAGGACTACGGGTACACGGAGAGCTACGTGGAGCTCCTGGACAGGCTTGTGAAGATGCTTCCGGGAAGGTTCAGGAAGAGAGGTCTACTCACGGCGTGCGGCTCGGAGGCGGTTGAGGCGGCCTTGAAGATGGTTAGGTGGCACACGAGGAAGCCGAAAGTTGTGGCGTTCATAGGTTCAGGACACGGTTCGACGCTCGGAGCCCTCTCCATATCCTCCAGGAGGTCCGTCGAGAGGAGACATTTCCAGGTCTCAACGCACGACGTAGTCCTGGCTCCCTACCCGAATTGTCTGAGGTGCCCGTTCGGTAGGGAGGCCGACGGATGCGACCTGGAGTGCCTGAGGTTCCTGGAGGAGTACCTCCTGAAGTACGTGACGCCCCCTGAGGACGTGGCCGCCGTGTTCATAGAGCCCATCCAGACCGAGACCTGCATCCAGGCCCCCGACAGGTTCGTTAAGGGACTCAAAAGCCTGTCAGACGGGTACGGAATACCCATAGTCGTCGACGAGTGTTGGGTGGGGATAGGCAGGACTGGTAGGTGGCTCGCAGCTGAGAGGTGGAACCTGGAGTTAGATGCTATGTGCCTCTCGAGGGGCTTGGCGTCGGGCCTGCCCCTCGGAGCCCTCCTGTCCAGGGAGTCGCTGATGGACTGGGAGGCTGGATGCCACACGAGCCCCTACGGGGGTAATCCCGTGTCATGTGCTGCGGCCCTGGCCACGTTGGACGTGATGGAGGAGGAGCACCTCGTCGGGAACGCCTCCACGCAGGGGCTGCGCCTCCTCAGGATGCTTAAAGACCTTTGTGAGTCTAGCGAGGTTGTCGGGAACGCCAGGGGCTACGGGCTGGCTGTGGCTGTGGACGTCGTGTCGTCTAAGAGCCCGAGGAGGGTCGCCAGGGACCTGGTTCTGACATGCTTCAGGAGGGGTCTAATACTGTCGTTGGGTGGGGACTCGACGGTGAGGTTCACACCGACTCTACGCGTCTCCCGGGAGGAGATTGAGAGGGCGTACGAGATATTTGAGGAGTCGGTGAGGGACGTGGAGTCAGTCCTGTAGGATTTCAACCCTCGTGAGCCGTCCGGACGTGAGTTCAACCCTCCCGCCGAACACCCGTGTGTAGGCTCTCTCAACCCTGATGCGGCCCCCCTCACCCGCCTCCGCCACCACGTCTGCGAGCTCCCTCCAGAACGAAGCCCTCACTGACCCCGTCTCGTCTTCGAGGAGCGCTGTTGCAACCTTCACGGTTTCGCCTCTTCTGGTCTCAACCTCCCTGACCTCCAAGCCCCTCAACACACCCTCCACGGTGACCTCCCCCATGTCCTCCCTCAGGGTTGAGATGGGTACCACTCGTGGCGTCGGGGCTCTGCCTGGGATGAGGTCTTCGGGCACGTCTTCTCTGACCGATATGCTGCCCCTGTCGTCCAAGTTTATCGTCAGCCTGTCCCCTCTCCGTCTGACGTAGCATCCCTCAACCACCACGACATCCCCCGGCCTGAGCTTAGAGGCCTCCCTGCTCATCGGAGGCCACAGGTTCAGCACGGCCATGCCAGACCCGTCCTCCACGACTACCGTCGACACCTTCTCACCGGCTCTCACAGAGACCACTCTGAGTATCATCGAGAGGTTCCTCATACCCGGCTTCAGCTCAGAGATTTTGGGAGACCACACCCTGAAGGCGTCCCAGAAGTTTCCGGGGAAAACCTCCACACCCGTCCCCTTTGAGACGTGTATCTCGAGGTTTCCGTCAGGCCTCCTGGAGACCCTCCCCCACACTATCCTAACCCTGTCTCCCTTCGAAACCTCCGAAACCCTGTCCACAGCCTCATCCCAGAACACGGCCCACATCCCAGCCGTCCCGTCGTGTAGGTAGGCTCTGAGGAGTTTCCGTCCCTCACCGAACTCCCTGACGGGCTTGACATCGGTCACGACGCCCTCTACACTCCACCTGCCGGGCTTGTCCACCTCGGACACTTTGGAGAGGAGTTCCTGGACTTCCGGTATGTCCACGACTTCCTCGACCAACCTGAGAGAGCCTTCACAGACGGCCTCCATCCCCCCGGTTGTACGTCTCACCCTACAACCGTCTAGAACCACCACGTCGCCCACGGAGAGCTTTTCCACAAGTTTGGCGAGGTCGTTCCAGAACACTGCCCTTATCGCCCCGGTCCCGTCGGAAAGGATGAGCGAGGAGACCATGCCCCCGCTTCCATCCTGCCGTGTAAACTCTTTTGGACCCCACTTAGACAGGATTCGGCCGCGTATCTCGACACCCCTCAGTCCAGGCTTTAGCTCCGCTATGCTGAGCCTCACCTCCTCCCCGGGCTCGGCCACCTCGACGCCCAGTCTGGAGGCCACTATCAAGGCCGCAGCCTCGTCCGTCAGGAACCCCTCGGCCTTACGCTTCTCCTCCTCAACCATCCTCCAGACGTCTTCCTCCTTCAGGTCTGGCCTGGAGGAGAGTACACGCCTGACCACTTCGTCAGCGTCCACCCTCTCGTTCGCCTCCCGAGGTCGCGGAGTACGCGTATATCATCACGAATATCACTGCAGCGAGCGTCGTCAAGGCTGCTATGAGGATGTTGAAGAACCCGGATGTGGTCATTCAACCATTCAGAACGTGACGGATTATTTAGGGGTTTTCCTCCACTCCTCCATCAGGTCGTCGTAGAGCTCGTCCCCCTCCTCAACCTTCTCGAACCTACTCAAGGCTTCGGCGATCATCCACGCCAAGAGGTGGTAACACATCCCCCGTTCTCCGCCTATGACTCTGAAGTAGAAGTCGTCGCAGCTGCAGAACATGGCCCTCGGGAGGATCCTGTACTCGGCTTCCTCGCCCACGACTATCCAGACAACTCTGTCGCTGGGCTTGAACACGTAGCGCTTAACCCGTCCCTCCTCGACGGCCTTCCAGGCCTTTTCGAACCGCTCCCCGAAGACTTCCCGGAGCCTCTTCCTGTGTTCCTCGGTCAGCCTTCCGGTTTTGCCGGCTTCTTCGCATATCTTCCGCGCTGTTTCCACTTCGTCCATGCTCCAGACTATTTAAGAGACGGCGGTGATAAACATCCCTCATGGTGATAAGGCCCCTAACCCCCCACCCAGCCCTGATGCTCGAAGGAGACGAGACCGTCCTCGTCGTAGCCGACGTACACCTCGGGTTCGAGCTGGAGCTGATGGAGTCTGGCATAAACATACCCTCCCAGACTCGCAGGCTCGCGGAGGCCGTCAGGGAGCTTGTGGAGACGCATGGACCGGACAGGCTCCTGATACTCGGAGACCTGAAGCACAACGTCCCCACAGTCTCACTCCAGGAGCGCATGGATGTGCCAGAGTTCCTCGACCAGATATCCAGGATTGTTCCCGTGGAGGTGGTCGTCGGAAACCACGACGGAATGCTCGACACACTCGCACCACCCACCGTGGCCATAAGGCCCTCGAAGGGCGTCATGCTCAGGGACGGGAACGAAGCTGTGGCCCTCTTCCACGGCCACTCCTGGCCCGACCCGAAGCTCCTCTCGGCGGATGTGATGGTCATGGCCCACATACACCCGACCGTGGCGTTCAAGACGCGCTTCGGCTTCCGTCTGTTCGAGAGGGTCTGGGTCAAATGCGTGTGCGATGGGAAGGCCTTGGCGAGGGGCTACCTCGAGTACAGGGGGACAAAACCGGGAGCAGACGCTAAGAAGACGTTCAGGGAGAAGTTTGGCGTGGCCGTCGGAAATCCGAGGCTGATAGTTATGCCAGCGTTCAACGAGTCGCTCGGAGGCGCCCCGGTGAACGCCAGGGTGGATAGACAGTTGAGTCCCGTGTTAAGGTCGAACGCGGTCCGTGTGGACAAGTGTGAGGTGTACCTACTCGACGGGACATACCTCGGCGACGTGAGACACCTCAGAGCCTTCGTCAGGTAGCCTTGACACCCCCAGCCCTGTAAAGGACCTCCAGAACCCCGTCGTCCACATGAAACTCGGCGAGCCCTCCACAGATGTCGCAAGCCACGATGCTCGACACGTACCCGACTTTCTTGACGTGTTCCCGGTACTTCCTGAAGCATTTTCGACACAAGTACATTCCCAGCCACCCCCGATGAGAGGTGTGGCGGGCCCGGGGGGATTTGAACCCCCGACCATCGGGTTAAGAGCCCGACGCTCTACCTTACTGAGCTACGGGCCCCTCAGATAGTTCCACGCTCATCGTTTATGAAGTTAGCGTTCCCCACCCTCAGACTCCACGACGATCTTTATCCTGCACGGAAGCTCCCTCCTGAGCGCCTCCACAAGCCCCCTGTCCAGGTCTGAAGCCGATTTGTCGGCTTCGACCATCAGGGTCCTCGAATCCACGTACAGGCTCTTCCTGACGACTATGTCCGTCGGATGGGTCAGCGTGATCCTCGGGTCTCCACGGCCGCGGACGGTCTCCGTGATCCCTCCCGCCTCTATGACCAGGGTGGCCTCCGCCCCCCTCTTCAAGGCCTTGACGAGCTCCCTATTCAGGTCTGCCGCCCCCTTCTCCGACCCGACGGCGATGATGCAGTCGCCGCGTGGTGTTAGGTCGGCTTCTTTCGTTATCTCCAGCGTCGTCCTGTGCGTGGCCCTTATGTTCCTGTGCCCCCTCGCGGTGAAGGTTTCAGTCAGTTTCAACCCATACTCAAATATCACGTCACCTGATGATAATGTAGGGGTTGTCTCGGAGAAGCCTCGAGGAAGACAAGGAAATGCTGATAAGCTACTACAAGAAGACGGGCATACTCAGAAGCCTCGAGGTCGAGAGGGCCTTCAGGAAGGTTCCGAGGGAGGAGTTCGTCCCGAGCGGGTACAGGGAGATGGCCTACGCCGACCGACCGCTGCCGATAGGATACGGCCAGACGATAAGCGCGCCCCACATGGTCGTCATGATGTGCGAGGCCCTTGAGCTCCAGGCCGGCCATAAGGTGCTGGAGATCGGGACGGGAAGCGGGTACCACGCGGCGGTCGTAGCGGAGATAGTCGCTCCTGAAGGCGTGGAAAAACCGGGCCGTGTTGTGACCGTGGAGAGGATACCCGGGCTCGTGGAGTACGCCAGGAGAAACCTCGAAAGGACCGGGTACCTCGACAGGGTTAAAGTGGTCTGCGGAGACGGATCCAAGGGCTACCCGGAGGAGGCTCCGTACGACAGGATTCTCGTGACGGCTGCGGCTCCGAGGGTTCCCAAACCGCTCGTCGAGCAGCTTGAGGTTGGGGGTATCTTGGTCATACCCGTCGGAAGCCTTTACCTGTACCAGGATTTGCTGAAGGTTAAGAAGCTCCCGGACGGGGAGGTGATGGTGGAGAACCTTGGCGGAGTGGCCTTCGTCCCCCTCGTGGGCAAGTACGGATGGAGGCTTTAACCCCCCTTCCTGAGCCTCCTGACGTAGAGTCGGTTCACACCCTCGACTATCGCCTCGACGGAAGACATGACTATGTCTCCGGTGACTGCGCTGCCCTTAGCCCTCTCACCAGTCAAGTCCTCCACCAACACCTCCACGTAGGCCAGGGCGTCCGCCCCGCCGGAAACGGCCTTCAAATCATACTTCAGGAGGCTTATCTCCTCGTTCAAGGCGTTCTGGATGGCCTTGGCAGCCGCGTCCACGGGTCCGACGCCTATGCCGGCCGCCACCTTCACGGTGTCCCCGACCCTGAGCTGGACGGACGCTGTGGGTGTGACCTTGTTCCCCGTTACGACGACTATCTCCTCCAGTCTGACGTGTTTCTCACGCTCCATACGTCTCTCGACGACGTCCTCAGCTATGGCCAGCACGTCCTCCTCCAGCATACGCTTCTTACGGGCTCCAACCTCCTTAACCCTCATGACTATCTCGTCCATCAAATCCTCCGGAAGCTTCCCCAACCTGGTCTCTATGAAAGCCTCGACGGCGTGTCTTCCGGTGTGCTTGCCAAGGACTATCTTCCTCTCCTGGCCGACGACCTCGGGTGGAAACGGCTCGTAGCATGGAGCCGCCTCGAGTATGCCGTGGACGTGTATGCCCGCCTCGTGGGAGAAGGCGTTTTCGCCTACTATCGGGAAGTTTGGCGGAACCTGTATCAGGCTGTACTTCTGAACAAGCTTCGAAACCTCCGTCAGCATACCCATGTTCACACCAGTCTTCACACCGTGCATCAACTCCAACACGGCCACGACCTGCTCCAGAGCGGCGTTTCCAGCCCGCTCACCGAGCCCGTTCACGGTCACGTGAGCCTGAGAGGCCCCTGCCAGGACTCCGGCGACCGTGTTGGCCACGGCCAGCCCGAAGTCGTTGTGGCAGTGGACGGATATAGGGGCTCCCACATCCCTCTTGAGCCTCCTGACGAGTTCGTACATCCCCCACGGGTCCACGGCGCCCACCGTGTCCGGGACGTTGAGCACGTCTGCGCCCGTCTTGACAGCCTCCGTGTAGAACTTGACGAGTCTGTCGTACGGCGTCCTTGTGGCGTCTTCGCACGAGAATTCGCATTCCAGTCCGTGGGTCTTCACGTACTCTATCGAATCCACCGCCTTTTCGAGCGCTTCCTCGACGTCCATCTTGAGCTTGTACTTCAGGTGTATGTTCGAGGTGGCTATGAACACGTGAACCCTGTCCACGTCGGCCCTGATACAGGCGTCTATGTCTCTCTTAACGCATCTGGCGAGGCCGCACACTTTTGCTCTGAGGCCTATGGAGGCCACCTCCTTTACTGCCCTCTCCTCCTCAGGCGAGTTGGCTGGGAAGCCTGCCTCTATGACGGATACGCCGAGCCTGTCGAGGCTCTCAGCGATCTTAACCTTCTCATCCGTCTTGAACGACGTTCCGGGAGTCTGCTCCCCGTCTCTCAGCGTGGTGTCGAATATGTCAACCTTGCTGGGTTTTTCGACGTCTTTCCAGACTTCTGAGACTATGGGGCTGAGGAACACCCTGGTGGAGGTCATCTAACTTTTAATTGAGGTAAGCATGATTTAAATCATTTTGCTGTGAAACAAATTCGTAAAAATATTTTCACGTAACCGACTACAAACCGAAATTCGATACAACTTTCAGTCGGAAAGAGTAAAATTTTATAAACAACCCCTTATAAAAACGATTTTGCCCCAAAAGGTGTCCAACTTGCCCAGCGGCTCAGACATAATGATCGAAGCCCTCAGGAGAGAAGGGGTCAAGGATGCGTTCGGAATACCAGGCGGAGCCATAATGCCTTTCTACGACCGTCTCAAGGACTCCGGGATAAGACACATACTCATGAGACACGAACAGGGAGCAGCCCACGCTGCAGATGGGTATGCGAGGGCTCTCGGTAGGCCTGGGCTGTGTATAGCCACGTCGGGTCCTGGAGCGACTAACTTCGTCACGGGTATAGCCACGGCGTACATGGACAGCTCCCCGGTCGTGGCTTTGACGGGTCAGGTTCCCGTGAAGCTTATAGGGAGGGACAGCTTCCAGGAGATAGACATCGTGGGCATAACGAACCCCATAACCAAGTACGCGTTTCAGCTGAAACGCGTCTCTGAAATACCGCGTGTGGTGAAGAAGGCGTTCTACATAGCCTCCCACGGCAGGCCTGGCCCCGTGTTGATAGACTTCCCGAGGGACATTCAGCTGGGGGAGATTGAACACGTTGAATACCCTGAAAGGGTCTGGGTCAGCGGAAGAGGCGTACACCTGCCAAGCCCTGACATGAAGGCCGTAGGGACGGCGGCCATCTGGCTGATGGAGGCCGAAAAACCCATCATGCTCGTCGGGGGAGGTGTCATACACTCGGGGGCCTCCCCCCAGGTCTTGGAGCTCGCCGAGCTCCTGAACATACCCGTCGTCACGACGCTGATGGGTAAGGGAGCCGTCCCGGAGAACCACCCCCTCTGCCTCGGGATGATAGGCATGCACGGCAAGCTCGGGGCCAACATGGCCTTGGCCGAGGCGGACCTCATACTGGCCGTTGGGACGAGGTTCTCGGACAGGTCTGTGGGTCCATTCGAGGATCTGGACTCCAACGCCAGGATAATACACGTGGATGTGGACGAGTCGGAGATAGGGAAGAACGTCAGGTGCCACCTGCCGATAGTGGCGGACGCCAAGGAGGCGTTAGAGGCCCTCATAGACGCCGTGAAGACGCTGCCCCCCAAGTCCCGTACGGCCTGGGTTGAGAAGGTTAAGGAGCTTCGGGAGACGGCCCTGGAGTCCGACGACGGGAAGGGGATGAAGCCCTGGAAGGTCATGAAGATAATGCGTAGAGTCCTGCCCAAGGATGCGATAATAACCACGGGCGTAGGCCAGAACCAGATGTGGGCCGCCCTCCACTTCGACGTGTACGCTCCGAGAACCTTCATATCGTCTGGAGGCCTCGGGACGATGGGCTTCGGCTTCCCGGCCTCCATAGGGGCCAAAGTGGCCAGGCCTGACAGGACTGTGGTCTGTGTGGACGGTGACGGGAGCTTCCTGATGACCTGTCAGAACCTGGCCACGGTCGTCGTCCAGAACATACCGGTAACCGTCGTCATCCTGGACAACAGAGCCCTCGGGATGGTCAGACAGTGGCAGGAGCTCTTCTTCAACAAGAGGTTTGTGGCCGTGGATTTGGGTCAGACGCCGGACTTCGAGAAGCTTGCAAAGGCCTTCGGGGCTGAGGGTGTCCGGGTTGGGGACTACGAGGAGTTCAGGGAGGCTCTCTCCAAGGCAATAAACAGCGATGTCCCGACGGTCATAGACGTCCCGATAGAGCCTAGTGAGAAGGTCTTCCCCATAATCCCACCCGGCGGTAAGGTCTCGGAGGCGATCACGGGTTGAGTGGCACACACGTTTTGGCCATGATAGTGGAGGACAAACCAGGCGTGATGACCAGGATTGCGGACATGTTCAGGAGGAAACTCGTGAACATAGACACGATAACGGTTGGGAAGACGAGGGTTCCAGGCCTCTCCAGGATAGTCATAACCTTGGAATGCGACGAGGATTTTGCGAGGTACGTGGTCAAGCTCCTGAGGAAGACGGTGGACGTCCTCTACGTGGAAGAGCTGCAGCCTTCCAAGTCGATCCTGAGGGAGCTTGCCTTAGTCAAGGTGGAGGTGGATGAAACCCAAGAAAAGCTGGAGCTCCTCCAGCTCGTGAACATATTCCGCGGCGGCATAGTGGACGTGTCGGAGTCAACCATAACCGCCCAGGTGGTCGGAGACCCCTCCAAGGTTGATGCGTTCATAAAGCTGTGCAGGAGGTTCAAGATCATAGAGCTGGCGAGGACGGGAATCGTGGCCATGAGCCGCGGCCCTAAGACGATGCTCCCCGACGAGCTTGCCGAAAAGTTCGTGGAAGAGGAGCCATGAAGCGGTACGTAGTGGCTGTGATCCCCGGAGACGGGATAGGGCCGGAGCAGACGGAGGCCACTTTGAAGGTTCTCGAAGCCGTCTCTGAGGTCTACGGGCTGGACATGGAACTCCGTATGGTCGAAGCTGGGGACACGGCCCTGAAGAAGTTCGGAACCCCCCTCCCGCAGGAAACCTTGGACACGATACTTGACGCAGACGCCTGCCTCAAGGGTCCCGTAGGAGAGTCGGCTGCAGACGTGATCGTCAGGCTCAGGATAGCCCTCGACCTCTACGCGAACGTCAGGCCCGTGAAATCCTACCCGCGGCTTCCAGCCCTCAGGCCTGACATAGACCTCGTAGTCGTCAGGGAGAACACGGAGGGCCTCTACAAGGGGTTCGAGTTCAACGTAGACGGAGACCTGGCCGTCGCCCTCAGAGTCATAACACGCCGAGGCTCGGAGAGGATCGCCCGGTACGCCTTCGAGGCTGCGAGGCGTAGGAGACGTAAGGTCACGTGCGTCCACAAGGCCAACGTCATGAGGGTCACGTGTGGACTGTTCGCCGAGGTATGTCGGGAGGTCTCCAAGCAGTACCCGGATGTGGAGTATGAGGAGCGGTACGTGGACGCCTGTGCGGCCAACATCGTGAGGAAGCCCCACGAGTTCGACGTGATACTGACGACAAACATGTTCGGGGACATCCTGTCCGACGAGGCTGCCCAAGCCGCCGGAAGCCTCGGTCTCGCACCCGCCGGGAACATAGGGGAGCGGTACGCCATATTCGAGCCCGTCCACGGAGCCGCGTTCGACATAGCGGGCAGGGGGATAGCCAACCCCATTTCGATGATACTCGCCTCAGCCATGATGCTGGATTGGCTCGGTACGAGACACTCGGACAGGCGTATGGTTGAGGCGTGTAAGGCCGTGGAGGGGGCCGTGAGCCGCGTGTTGGGGGAGGGACGTGTCCTCACCCCGGATGTGGGGGGCTCCTCCGGGACGATGGAGGTGGCCTTGGAGGTTGGGAGGCTCATACATGAGCGGGAAGACGCTGGCTGAGAAGATAATCTCCGCCAAGTGCGGCAGGCCCGTGGAGGCAGGGGAGATAGTCGAGGCAGACGTGGACCTCGTGATGGTACACGACCTCACGGGACCCCTAACCCTCGACGTCATGGAGGAGGTTGGAGTCCGGAGGGTCTGGGACTCGAACAGGGTCGTGGTGATATTCGACCACCAGGTTCCGGCGGACAGGGCCGCGTCGGCTAACCTTCAGAAGAGGCTCAGGAGGTTCGTTAGGGAGCAGGGCATAAAGAAGTTCTACGACGTAGGCCGAGGCGGAATATGCCACCAGGTCCTCGTGGAGGAAAAACTCGTGAAGCCGGGTGACCTCGTCGTCGGAGCCGACAGCCACACGTGCACGGCCGGAGCCGTCGGGGCGTTCGCCACGGGTGTAGGATCATCCGACGCTGCTATGGCCCTGCTGACGGGCTCCGTATGGCTCAGGGTTCCCGAGACCATGCGTGTACGGGTCTCCGGCAAGTTTCCCGACATGGTTGGGCCGAAGGACCTGATACTGGAGATAGTCGGCGACATCGGGGCAGGCGGCGCATCCTACATGGCGTTGGAGTTCGTCGGACCCACTGTGAAGAGCATGTCGATAGGTGGTAGGATGACGCTGTGCAACATGGCCGTGGAGATGGACGCCAAGGCCGGCATGGTCCCGGCAGACGAGGTGACGACCAGCTTCCTCGGAGGCGTCGTCCTGGACTTGGTTAGACCGGATGAAGACGCCCTCTACGCGGACACCCGTGAATACGACGTGTCTGAGCTGGAGCCCATGGTGGCAGTCCCGCCGAGGGTGGACGACGTCAAGCCCGTCGGGGAGGTGGAGGGCGTCGAGGTGGACCAGGTTTTCATAGGATCCTGCACGAACGGTAGGGCTGAAGACCTGGAGACCGCCGCCAGGATACTCAGAGGCCGGGAGGTGGCGGATGGGGTTAGGTGCATAGTTATACCCGCATCCAGAAAACAGTATTTGGAGGCCTTGACCTCCGGGGTGATAGACGTGTTGCTCGAATCCGGATGCGTAGTGGGTCCACCCACCTGCGGCCCATGCCTCGGGGGCCACATGGGCGTCCTCGGGGACGGAGAGGTGACCGTCTCGACGTCGAACAGGAACTTCATAGGCAGGATGGGCTCCCCGAAGGCTAAGGTGTACCTCACGTCTCCGGCCACGGCCGCCGCCACAGCCGTGACCGGTCGGATAACCGACCCGAGGGACCTGGTATGAGGAGTTCCGAGGTCTGGGAGGGAGTTTCTAGGATACCCCACAGAGGTCTCCTAAGGGCTACGGGTGTGGGGGACGAGGAGTTCGGCAGGCCTTTCATAGCGGTCGTGAACAGCTACTCCGAGATAGTTCCAGGCCACGTCCACCTGAGGGAGCTCGCCCAACACGTCAAGCAGGGCGTCAGGGAGGCCGGCGGAGTCCCGTTCGAGGTGAACACCATCGCCATATGCGACGGCATAGCCATGGGACACGCAGGGATGAGGTACTCGCTCCCATCCCGGGAGCTGATAGCAGACTCCGTGGAGGCCGTGGTCGAAGCCCACAGGTTCGACGGCATGGTCCTCCTGACCAACTGCGACAAGATTACGCCCGGGATGCTGATGGCCGCCGCCAGGATAGACATCCCGTCCATAGTGGTCACCGGAGGACCCATGAAGTCCGGGGTGTTCAAGGGCCGTAAAGTCGGAATTCTCGAGCTGTTCGAAGCCGTGGGCTCTCTGGAGAAGGAGTTGATGACGCCCGAGGAGGCCAGGCAGCTCGAAGCCGTGGCCTGTCCGGGACCCGGCTCCTGCAACGGCTTGTTCACGGCCAACACGATGGCCATACTCACGGAGGCGATGGGGATGAGTCTGCCCGGTACGGCTACGACGCACGCCGTGGATGGGAGGAAGAAGGTTTTGGCGAGGGCCGCTGGGAGGATGGTGGTGGAGCTCGTCAGGAGGAGTATAAGGCCCTCGGACGTGATGAAGCCTGAGGCGTTCGAGAACGCAATAACAGTGGACCTCGCACTCGGAGGCTCCACCAACAGCATACTGCATCTCCAGGCAGTAGCCTCGGAGGCAGGCGTGGACCTGGGGTTGGAAGTGTTCGACAGGCTGAGCGAGTCCACACCGCAGCTCTGCGAGCTCGTCCCGAGCGGCGTCCACACGATGGAGGACCTCGACAGGGCTGGCGGGGTCCCAGCCTTGATGGCGGAGCTGTCTGAGTACCTCCACCTGGACGCTCTAACGGTGACCGGCAGGACGGTGGGGGAGAACATAGCTGAGGCTAAGGTGCTTGACAGGGAGGTCATAAGGCCGGTGTCCAGCCCCGTCAGGCCGAGGGGAGGCATATCTGTGCTGTGGGGGACGTTGGCCCCGGAGGGCTCTGTGGTCAAGACGGCCGCCGTCCCGAAGGGCATACGGGTGTTCGAGGGTGAGGCGAGGGTTTTCGACTGCGAGGAGGACGCCGTGGAGGCCCTCAGGTCGGGCTCCATTCAGGAGGGCTCAGTCGTCGTGGTCAGGTACGAAGGTCCGAAGGGCGGTCCGGGGATGAGGGAGATGCTCACCATAACCGCCACGGTTGTCGGGATGGGACTCGGAGAATCCGTGGCCCTCGTCACGGACGGAAGGTTCTCGGGAGCAACGAGGGGTATATGCGTAGGCCACGTCTCACCGGAAGCGGCCGAGTGCGGTCCGATAGCGCTCGTCGAGGATGGAGACCTGGTTAGGGTAGACCTACCCAAGAAACGCCTCGACCTACTCGTCCCTGAGGAGGAGCTCGAGGACAGGAAGGCCCGGTGGAGGCCTCCTGAGAAGCCGCTTAAGGGATACCTGAGGAGGTACTCACGCCATGTCTCATCAGCGTCCAAGGGAGCGGTATGGGTTGATGGTTAGGGCTCCAGCCCTGAAGGTCTGGGACGACGTGGACACGGACCTGATAATCCCGGGAAAGTACCTCGTCCTAACCGACCCCAAGGAGCTGGCGAAGCACGTCTTCGAGAACGTGTACCCGGAGTTCAGGGAGAAGGCCTCCAGGGGCGTCGTACTCGTAGCCGGAAAGAACTTCGGATGCGGCTCGAGCAGGGAGCACGCGCCCATAGCGCTGAAGCACAGCGGAGTCCTGGCCGTGGTGGCCGAGAGCTTCGCGAGGATATTCTACAGGAACGCAATAAACATAGGCCTACCGGCCGTCGAGTGTCGGGGGGTGTCCCGCGTAGTCGAGGATGGGGACACGGTTCTGTTGGACGTGGAGGCAGGTGTCTTCAGAAACCTGTCCAGGAGCATAACGCTGATGTTCAAGCCGTTACCCCTCGTACTCCGGGACATACTAAGGAGCGGAGGCCTCGTCCCGTACCTCCGGAGGAGGTTGAAGGTTGGTTAGGGCGGCGTTCCAGGGAGAGCGGGGTGCGTACAGCGAGGAGGCGGTCGTAAAACACTTTGGGGAAGCCGCCCAGCCCATCCCGAAGCCGACGATATACGAGGCCGTCAGAGCCGTGGAGGAGGGGGAGGCGGACTACGTCGTCATACCCGTCGAGAACACGCTTGGAGGCTCGGTTGGAGAGGCCCTCGACGTTCTCCTGGAAACCAAGCTCAATGCCTGCGGGGAGATAATCCTGAGGATAGTCCACTGCCTCATAGCGAACCCAGGTGAGAAGCTCCAGGACGTGGAGGTCGTGTACTCACATCCCCAGGCCCTCACTCAGTGCAGGGGCTTCCTAAGGAAACTCGGGTGTAGAACCGTACCCGTGTACGACACCGCCGGAGGGGTCAAGATGGTGAAGGGCCTCAGGGGAGCGGCCTCCATAGCCAGCGAGAGAGCCGCTCAGATATACGGGATGCAGGTCCTCGCCAGGGGTATAGAGGACGACCCGAACAACTACACGAGGTTCCTCGTCCTCCACGACGGCCCCCTCCTGAGGCCTACGGGGAGGGATAAAACTTCCATTATATTATCTGTTAAGCACGTCCCAGGGGCCCTGTACAGGGCTCTGGAGCCGTTCGCCGTGAGGCGTATAAACCTGACTAGGATAGAGTCCCGCCCCTCCAGGGGGAAGCCGTGGGAGTACAACTTCTACATAGATTTTGAAGGCCACGTCGAGGATGGGGTGGTCTCCGAGGCCCTTGAAGAGCTTATAAAGCGAGTCAGTTTCATTAAGGTTGTAGGCTCTTACCCGAGGGGAACCTGAAGGAGGTGTGTCGTGTTTTGGCGAGGATATACTACGAGGAGGACGCTTCTCTGGACGTGTTGAAGGACAAGACGGTAGCCGTCATAGGGTACGGAATACAGGGAAAAGCCCAATCCCAGAACCTGAGGGACAGCGGCCTGAAAGTCATCCTAGGCCTCAGGCCTGGGGGCAGGAGCTGGAAGCTGGCCTCCGAAGACGGCTTCGAAGTCTACCCAGTCTCCGAGGCCGCCGAGATGGGGAACGTGATACTGATGCTGATACCTGACATGGTTCAACCCACCGTCTACGAGGAACAGATAAAGCCGCACCTAACCGAGGGAAAGTCGCTTTGCTTCGCCCACGGTTTCAACGTACACTTCGGCCTGATAAAACCACCCGAGAACGTGGATGTCTTCATGGTGGCCCCGAAGGCGCCTGGGAGGAAGGTGAGGGAGGAGTTCCTCGCAGGACGAGGCGTCCCAGCGCTCGTGGCAGTGTACCAGGACTACACGGGTGAGGCTTTGGAGAAGGCTCTGGCCGTAGCCAAGGGCATAGGGGCCACCAGGGCTGGCGTCATAGAGACGACTTTCAAGGAGGAGACCGAGACGGACCTGATAGGGGAGCAGACCGTCCTGGTCGGCGGCCTGATGGAGCTGATAAGGAACGGGTTTGAGGTCCTTGTGGAGATGGGGTACCAGCCTGAGATAGCGTACTTCGAGGTTCTGAACGAGGCCAAGCTGATAATGGACCTGATATGGGAGGGCGGTCTGACAGGCATGCTGGAGAACGTAAGCGAGACAGCCAGGTACGGAGGCCTAACCGTCGGACCGAGGGTCATAGACGAACACGTGAAGCAGAACATGAGGAAGGCCGCCGAGAGGGTCGTCTCAGGAGAGTTCGCCAGGGAGTGGGTGGAGGAATACCGCTTCGGAGCCAGGAGGATGAAGGAGCTCCTGGAGAAGCTCAGGGGCCACGAGATAGAGCTCACGGGCAGGCGTCTGAGAGAGGCCATAAAGTGGATGTAAACCTTTAAATCATGAACGTGGAACCTAAAGTCTGACAGAGGTGCGGCGGATGGTAGGTGTTCAGAAAATTTTCGCCTAAACGCGTTCCAACGGTCGTCGAATGCTTAGACTCGACGCTCCGTGAAGGCTGTCAGGCCCGCGGCGTCGGCTTCACACTCCAGGCGAAGATAAAGATAGCTCTCATGCTCGACGACCTCGGAGTGCACGTCGTAGAGGCTGGATGGCCCGGGGCGAGCCCCCTCGACAGGAAGCTCTTCAAGGCCCTCAAGGACTACTCGTTCACCAACTCGAAGCTCGCGGCGTTCACGTCGACGAGGCGCAAAGACATCAGAGTCGAGGAGGATGCCAACCTGAACGCTGTTCTCGACGCCGGCGTCGACGTGGCCGTGGTCTTCGGGAAGAGCTGGAGCCTACACGTCGAGAAGGTGCTCAAGGCGAGCCTGCAGGAAAACCTCGACATAGTGGCGGAGAGTGTTGAGTACCTGAAGCAGCATGGACTACGCGTCTTGTTCGACGCAGAGCACTTCTTCGACGGGTTTAGGGAAAACCCCGAGTACAGCCTAACGGTCCTGGAGACGGCGGTCGAATCCGGGGCAGACACCGTGGTCCTGGCGGACACGAACGGTGGACAGCTTCCACACCAGGTCTACCAAGCCGTCTCAGAGGTGATCGAGAGGCTCGACGCCACTGTGGGGGTGCACATGCACAACGACTCTGGAAACGCCGTGGCCAACACTCTGATGGCCGTCCTGGCCGGCGCCTCACACGTGCAGGTTACGGTGAACGGCCTCGGGGAGCGCTGTGGAAACGCCGACCTGTGCCAGGTGGTTCCCAACCTGTACTTCAAGATGGGTGTCAAGCCCCTGAGGGTCGAGGACGTCGAGCAGGCTCTCAGGAAGCTCACAAACATCTCCCGGACAGTCTACAGGCTCGGAGGGGTCAAGCCGAACTCCTACCAGCCCTACGTCGGCGAGTACGCGTTCTCCCACAAGGCCGGCGTCCACGTGGACGCCGTGTTGAAGGAACGCAGAGCCTACGAGCACATCCCGCCTAGGGCCGTCGGAAACGTCAGGAGGATGACGGTTTCCGAGCTGGCTGGGAGGACCGCGGTCGTGTACGCGTTGTTGGAGGAGCTCGGTCTGAGGGTGGCCAAGCGGGACGAGAGAGTTACGAAGACTGTTGAGGAGGTTAAGGCCCTAGCCCTGTCTGGGGTGAGCCTCGACGAGGCCCAGTCTACGGTGGCCCTCATACTCCTGAAGCAGCTCGGACTGTGGAGGGAGATGTTCCGCCTGTCCGAGTGGCGCATCGTCTCAGAGTCCGTCGGTGGAAAGGCTTCTTCTTGGAGCTGGGTGAAGGTCGAGGTCGGAGACAGGGAGGAGGTGGGTGCCGGCGAGGGTGTAGGCCCCGTACACGCGGCGGACGTGGCCATAAGGGGGATACTCGAAAGGTTCTACCCAGAGCTCAGGGACGTACGGCTGATAGACTACAGGGTCATCCTGCCGGAAGCTCCGAGCGACACGGCGTCCCTTGTGAGAGTGTACGTGGACTTCACGGATGGGCGAACCGTATGGTCCACAACAGCCGCCTCGAAGAACATCGTGGAGGCCAGCATACAGGCCATCCTGGACGGGTTGGACTACTACCTCCAGAAAAAGCGGACACTGAAACATTAAATAACCCGTGGCATGATAGAATAGACACGGAAAGGGGGCCGGTAGTTCAGTCTGGAAGAATGCCGCCCTGGCGTGGCGGTGGTCCGGGGTTCAAATCCCCGCCGGTCCACCAC
>Ga0190363_1000065_pt1 | contig 56383 bp, 69 predicted proteins | sample 48721867_MG_FD_161272 | JGI IMG/M metagenome (GOLD analysis project Ga0190363, IMG submission 161272) | Hydrothermal vent microbial mat bacterial communities from Southern Trench, Guaymas Basin, Mexico - 4872-18-6-7_MG | ecosystem: Environmental > Aquatic > Marine > Hydrothermal vents >...
GGGATAAAGCCTCTTGTAATTTAAGGAAAACATCTCCCATGTATAGTTGTAATAAACCTACCTTAGGTATGGTGAGTAGGGCCTTACCGATGATAACTCTCTCATCTATTGGTATATTATCGGGTTCCTCGTTTGCATCACCTTTAGTTATAACCAGATGTTTACCTTCGCGTTCAACAATTTTGTAGATCCTATGTATTACAATGCCTCGCTCGCTTACAAACGCTATAATGTCACCTTCAGCTATATCGCTCATAGATGTTTTAGTAACGATGACTACGTCTCCAATGTTTAATGTTGGCTGCATACTTCCGCTTGCGATAATTAAGGGTCTTAGACCGAGAAAACCTGTTGTAATAAGTAGTATTATTAGGGGAAGGATTATTTGGATCATTCCTTTTAACCCTATTTTCTCGCCTTTCTTTACAACATAAACAGAGAAAAGCTTAGTGTTACTTATAATTACAATACCTATGAAGGGCATCAATACTCCTATTATACTTTCAAGAGTCCAAGGAATATTAGGAATTATTGGAGTAAAGTAGTAATATCCCTTGCTTATAGCAATAAATGTTATCGAAGATAAGGTGCCACCCCAAAACACTAAGTAAGTGAGAAAGATGTTTAAGGAAAGTATAGGCAAAAATTCTGAGGACAAATACTTTAGAAGTTCAAGCCCGCTACCTACGTAAAAGAACTGTATAACGTTAATATCTAAAGCAGTAAATAAGAAAGCTATTCCTAGTAAATTACCAAGATTTTCTTTCATTTTTAAAATCTTTTGAACCATGAATGTTCGAGCATATTCGAAGCCAAGTACTCTGCTAAGAAAGAAATACATGTTAAATACTAGAGCCTGTAAGCTCGTAACATATGGGGACAAACCATAACCTGTAATAAACCCCAATATATTTCTTATGAAAATGGAAAGGCAGGCTATAAAAACTATGGATAACGCAAGGCTTTTATAAGGGAAAATACCGGGCTTTGTGTTTGGATAAGAAATAATGAACATTGCTAACCATACTATAGGAGGTATTAGATACGCTGCTGAACCACCCAGCTTTATAATGTTGGCTAATGTAAAATTTAGTATGAGCATTAAAAATAAAGATATCAAGATAGTTTTAGAGGTTAATGCTATCTTCACCTTGCCTCGCCCTGGCTAATGCCATAGTGAGGTTCTTATAGCAAAAACCGTGTTTAGTTCGCCTTCTCCATGATATAAGGCATCTATATGTAGCTCTATTAATACGAGAACCTTTTGCCCGGGATCAAATTGTAAAGGTAAGCTTGAATTGAAGGGTAACGGTAGACGGCAACATCTAATGTTTTTCAAATCATGGATTCTTAGTGGTCCATAGTAGTGAACTTCGTAGTGAAAATGATTCTCTATGCCATCACTTGCTTCTACTATTGCTACACTTGTCCCAATAAGTTCGGCTGGAAGCGTTCCCTTATTGCATATTATTAAAGCTACCCAGCCAATCCAGCCTGGATGCAGATTCTCGAAGCTTACAAATAATGCTTTACTATTATCACTTAACTGACCGGTCACATTACAGTGATGGCAGCATGTAAGTACTTTGTAGCAGCATATTCTAGTGTCAAATTCCCCCATAGACATCTTCATATTTACGCGTAAGGTTTCAGACCACATAGCATAAGCAACATTACTTAGTACTACGAAGAGCAATACTACAGCTAAAATCGTACATGCATAATATGTTGAGTTTTTCATCCATAGCACCTTACACTAGTGAAATGTTTAAAATAAAAAATAGAGGTGTGATTTTATTTCTTCCCGTAATATATCGATTCATTCCACTGTACTGCTACAAGTTTTACTGAAATCACGTACTCTGAATTCTCTGATGCTGGCTGCAGTACAACTATTCTCCAGCTACTTTCTCTACCCTGCCCGGGATCTATTTGTTCTCCTAAAATGTTGTAGAGCTGTATTAGAACTTCGGGTTCACAATCACCATTAGCATCTAGGAATACTAAGTTGTTTTCCTCTATTTCCTCCTTTGTTAGTGTTGTACTGTTAACGATATAGTAGTCTATGAATATTGGTATCGTACCCACGTTATCTACTTCTAAACTGAACCATACCATGTATCCTGGATAGCCGTTATGTATTTTAACATAAGCAGTATCGTTGTCTCCATCTCCATCTGTGTCTTCTGTCCATGCTTCAGCCCATGCAACATCTTTATCTAGCTCCTCAAAATCTATATCACCTTTAATGACAGCAACCCATCCTTCACCAGTATAATTGAAATCAGTGCAGTTAGGCCAAGCATTGGGTGTTCCATTGTAGTCCGGTTTTATGGTTGGTGGCGGTATGTCATCATCTACGTATGCTCTAACAATTTCTGCATCTACTTCTCCTGTGTTTACTGTTACGTTTATTTTTAGTGTTTCACTCCACATGGCAAGAGCGACACTGATAGATGATATCAATATTAAAAATATGGGTAGAACTAGTAATTTCTTAAGATTCATTGTATTGCTGCCTCATTTTGCTTTGTCGTTTAAACTTCGTTCCACTGTGCAAATACCATTTCTATTTCGAAGAAGTAGGTCGTTAACTCCGTTGCGTTCTGTTTAACATGTATAGTGAGTTCATATACGTCAAAGCTTCCAGGGTCTATCTGTATGCCATCGCAGTCCGCGTCGTTAGATATTTCTAAGAACACGTTAATGTCTGCTTTACTGTCATTATCTAAGTCTAAATCAACCCATGTGTCGAGAGGCAACGGGTCGCTTTGTTCTTCAGCATTAATAGTATACTTTATGGTAGCGCTTAACAATTTTACAGGTATTGTTCCTATGTTAGAAACGTTACCGTAAATACTCACATTATAGCATGGATAAGCATTATCTATAGTAACGTTAAGCTTTATAATATCTCCTTCTTCATCCCAATCCTCAGCCTCCACATAAACCTTCGTTACATCTAGTCCAGGTTTTTCCTCCGTATCATTATGCCGATACTCGGTCCAAGCAACGTCTACTTCTCCTGTGTTTACTGTTACGTTTATTTTTAGTGTTTCACTCCACATAGCAAGAGCAATGCTCATAGACGCTAACATTACGAGTGCTAGGAATATTCCCATTATAGATTTTCCTATGTACATACATTTTACACCTTTTAATTTAGGGTTTAAAATTAACTTAAAAATACATTGTGAAGTAATGTTACTGCACGGTAAAACCGTATCCCAAATACTAGAACAATCCTACATAAAGCAAGTAATATTAGAGAAAGGTATAGTGAAAAATAGTTAAAGTATTACCGTATGCGTGCTGGTGTAAAATTGTTGATAATAGTGATACTAAACAATAAAATTTTAAATCAGCGAAGCATAAACACTTCTGTGGTATGTGGGCCGGTAGCTCAGCCTGGTAGAGCGCTCGGTTGGCATCCGAGAGGTCCCGGGTTCAAATCCCGGCCGGTCCACCAATCTTCATTTATTCTTTCAATATTGCCTATTTTGTTCAGCAGCTTTATTATGAGCTGTTTTAAGAGTTTTCTTTCCCCTTTCTTTAACTTGTTCTTATAGCTACGTGAAATACCCGGCTCGCTTGACCTTACCTTGTACTGTTCCATTAAAGCTACAAACTTAGGAACTGAAAAGCTTCACTCTAGAAGATTTCATCTCTAAAGAATACATGGATCATTGATAAGGTGTTACGTTTGTTTCTATGGTTTAGCCTATTTTGGGCACTGTTTTAAACTATTCTAACTTTGTTTACTTTCTTGTTTTGCCACGAGTATCTCCTTATTCTTCTGGATCTACCAAAGCCACAGGCTGCACAATAACCCTTTGCCACATTGAATGAGTGTCTTCCACACCTTCTACATCTAATATGTGATTTGCTTCTCCCATGTTTACCGAAAGATGTTGTTCCTTTAACCATAAACTACACCATTACATATGCTGGTTAAAATTTCACATAGGTATAGGTACAGGGGATATTAATACTACATTATCTCCTCTAATTATTATCGTTCCTAGTTTTCTCGTTTTACCGTTGCTTTTAACTTCTTCTGCATTTTCTAAGACAAGATTCAAGTGTTGGTCATAGCTTTTCAATATTCCTCTTATTTCTCTTCCACCTTTAAGTTTCACAAGGACTATGTTTCCTAGAGATTCGCTTAGCAGTTTCTTTGCTGATTCTGCCAAAGCCTACAACGCACCTCCTAGTAAAAATAACTCCTACTTTTATACTGTTAAATGCACGGTATATATAAAGTTACTTAGGTTTAAAAATGTAGTCCCTAAAATATTTGTCGGGATAGGTTTTGGGCTGTATCAGACATGCGCTATCTAAGAAGGAGAAAAAGTCCTTGATAAAGAAAATATTAGCCGAGCTTCCTTTTCTAAATATAAGTCCTAAAAAGAACTTGGAAATAGGTACATGTAATAGCTACACTATTTACTTCTATGAAGGCCAACCTATTTTAGTAGAAATAGGAGACAAGCTAGTGCCATTGCTAAGACATGTACTGAGATTTAACATTAATGATTTACGAATGCCTAAGGTCATAGTCGATATGGGTGCGGTTAAACATATACTGAATGGTGCCAACATCATGGCTCCTGGTATAGTGAACATTGAAGGGTCTTTTAGTAAAGGTGATTTGGTGCTTATTATTGATGAAAAATATCATAAGCCAATAGCGGTAGGTTTAGCTCTCTATAGCTCCGACGAGATCAAGCACATGAAAAGAGGGAAGGTCATACGTAACATTCACTACATAGGAGATAAGATATGGAGGTTAAGCTACTCTTAAACTATCCATAATGCGTGGTGCGTATACTTCGAATCCCATTCTTCTAACGGTATTTGCTAAAGCTAATACTTTGCTCTCTTCTCCATGAATTAATATTACTCTTTCAGGTTTTGGTGAAATATTATTTAAGAATGAAAGTAGCTGTCTCCTATCTGAATGGCCTGAGAAACCTTCAATACTAAATACTTTAAGTTTTATCTTTAACACCTCCACTTTTCCTTCGGGCGTGAATGTTACTATTTCGCGTTGGCCATCTTTTATTTTTCTACCTAATGTTCCTTCAACTTGGTAGCTTACGAAAATTAGTGCGTTTTCTTCATCTCTAGCCATCATCTTTAAATACTCCACGGAAGGGCCTCCTGTCAACATGCCTGATGTTGCTAATATTATAGCTGGTTCATCTGAGTCTACTATTGCTCTTCTCTCATCCCTATGCTCTACCTTCTTAATGTACTCAGCCTCGAAGGGATTTTCGCCTCTATATATTGCTTCCTTAACTTCCTCCGATAACAATTCTGGATACACAGCATGTATCGAAGTAACTTCATCTATCATTCCATCAACATATATAGGGACTTTAGGTAGAAGTCCTTTATTTATACCGTTTATCAGTACTAGCATTACTTCTTGCCCTCTGCCGACAGCGAACACTGGAATCAACACTTTTCCTTTCTTCTCTATAATTTTCTTCACCTTGTTTATGAGCTCTCTTTCTGCTTCATCTCTTGGAGGTAGATAGTCTGTTCCATAGGTACTTTCCATGATTAATGTTTCTACTCTTGGAAATCTATCGTTTGCTCGTGGCAGTAATCTTGTTCTACAATACTTGAAATCCCCGGTAAACACTATGTTATGTAAGCCTTCACCTATGTGTAAATGTACCATAGCTGAACCTAATATGTGGCCTGCGTTGTAAAGAGTAACTCTAATATCAGGTGCTATATCCGTTACTTCTCCATAACTTAACGGTATAGTGTGTAGTAGCATTTTTCTAACTTCCCTTATACTGTAGGGTATGTACTTGTTTTCCCTTTCAGCTATCTCTAAAAGGTCTTGAAGCATTAATACCATAAGGTCTCTCGTAGCTTTGGTAGTATATATTGGGCCTTCGTACCCATATTTGAACAGGTATGGTACTAAACCACAGTGGTCTAAATGTGCATGGGTCACTACAACAGCGTCTAATGATGTTATATCGAAATCTGCTAAATCGAATCTCGGATAAGCATTTATAGGGCTTGTTGCTCCGGGATTCAAACCCACATCCAGTAATACTTTGCTTTCAGCTGTTTCAACAAGTATTGCTGTTCTACCTACTTCCCTAAATCCTCCGAGAGCTGTTATTCTAACATGGGTGTTTTTGAATAATGGTGATCTATGTATTCTATGACCAACACTTCTTAATACGTTTAACCTGTACTCGCTTTTTGCTAAAAGTATTTGCAGAACGCCGGTTAAGGTCTTTGTTTCTTTGGGAGGCGCTCTTACAATATTAGGTCTCCAACCTGTTTCTAGCAGTATTTTCCTAAGTAGATTTCCTCCCTTACCTATTACAAGCCCGGGTTTAGCTGTTTTTATGACTATTTCTCCTAGGGTATGGTCAAACTCTATACTCTTAATATCTGCCTCTTTGGGTATTATTTTAGTTATAATTTCACGAGTTTGTTTTTCAGATTTCCTAACACTTGGATCGGTTCTTATGACAACACGTTTCTTTATTGTTTTAGCTATTTTCTTTATAACATCAGAGCTCCTAACTACGGCCTCTACGTTTTTCACATAAACCGCGATTTCGGGACCTTCAAGTTCTATCTTGGTTATTTGAGCTTCAGAAGGCATTAACGAAACTATTGTGTTCTTTATATATTCGTAAACATTAATCATAGCCCTTTCTTCCCCATGTTTGAAATTATTTTCTCTATTTCCTCTTTGCTAAATTCTCTGTAACCTTCTTTAGTTACGGCAACAACGTCTATGCCTTCTCCTGAAGCTACGTCTCTTTTCATAGCAGCATTTACTGCTTTAACAGCTATTGCTAAGGCTTCGTGTAAGCTTAAGTCATCACGGTACGAGGTTTCAATAATGCTTATAGCTATTGGGGAACCTGAACCTGTAGCAACGTATTTCTCCTCAGTTACTGTTCCAAACCAGTCTAAGGTGTAGATCCTTGGTTCACTGTCATACCCTGCTACTATTAGTTGAACAATATATGGTAGTATTCTTGCTCTTGAGAATATGACATTTGAAAGAATAGATGCCATACTCTTTATTGTCAAATCTTTATTTGCCGTGAGCTTGTAGTACTCTATTTCCGCTTTGACTATGTCAGCGAGCATTTGTGCATCAGCGACTAGCCCAGATATTGTTAAAGCCGCTTTATCATCTATTTTAGCTATTTTCCTAACTTTTTTATGTGCAATATAGTAGCCTGCAGTAGCCCTTTTATCTGCTGCTAAAACTACTCCGTTCTTAAACTTTACAGCTACCGTTGTAGTGCCATGTAATATTCTACTTCCTACCTCAGGCTTAACATTTTCCATTTTAAACATTTACTTCACCAAGTGAAAGACCTAAATAATTACTTCCCCACTTACTTTAACTGTACTTTAGAAAGAAACTAACCAGCCGTGTTACCATATCATTGGATTACATCTATATAAGATTTGTTGTCCTTAAAAAGATATGGGAGGGAGCTTAGTGGGTAAAACAGCACATATACACGTTATTAAACTTCCTCGTAAGATAGTTATAGGTAAGGGTGTTAGTAAACAAATCCCTCAGTACCTTAAGGATTTAGAGCTTGGCAAAAACGTGTTGCTGATCACAGGTCCCAATCTTATTAAATTGTATGGAAAGGAGATTATACAAATACTTGAAGACGGAGGGTTTAATGTAAATTATCTCATAACTAGAAGCACAAATATAAACCACTTAAAGGAACTATTGGACCAAATACAAAGCGAAAAATACGATGTTATTATGGGTTTCGGTGGCGGTAAATCTATAGATACAGCGAAGTACATAGCCACAAGCCTAGGTAAACCTTTCGTAAGTGTTCCTACGGCAGCTTCACATGATGGAATAGCTTCTCCCTTCGCCTCAATTAAAGGTCTTGAAAGACCAACATCTATTAAAGTTGAAGGGCCTGTAGCTATAATTGCTGACACTGAAATCATAGCTAAAGCACCCTATAGATTATTGGCATCTGGTGTAGGTGATTTAATAGCTAAGTTTACAGCTGTCTTGGATTGGAGGCTTGCACATAAGTTAAAAAACGAGTACTATGGTGACTATGCAGCTTCTCTAGCTCTGCTCTCAGCAAAACACGTAATAAACTATGCTTCAATTATACGTAGAGGAACAGAAGAGTCTGTACGAGTTGTTATGGAGGCTCTTATAAGTAGCGGTATAGCTATGCACATAGCTGGTTCTTCTAGACCAGCTAGCGGGTCTGAGCACCTTTTTAGCCATGCATTAGACATTGTGGCTCCTAAGCCTGCGCTTCATGGAGAACAATGTGGTGTAGGCACAATTATGATGGCGTACTTGCATGGTAAAAACTGGAGAAAAATACGGAAAACATTGAGAGAGGTAGGGGCGCCTACTACAGCTAAGGAGTTAGGTATAGACGATTACTATATAATCAAGGCACTAACGATAGCTCACAGGATTAGACCGGAAAGGTACACCATTCTCGGAGAATCGGGTTTAACATGGGAAGCAGCTGAAAACCTTGCAAAGAAAACTGGAGTCATTGACTAGTAGCATTTAGGAGATGAAGTACTATGAAACAAGGGAAAATAATAACATTAATCTCCGTAGAAAACGCTAAGAAGGGATATAGGTTTCTCTTTGAAGGACAAGTTTATGAGCAATGTAGGTCATGCCCATTATATAATGTTTGCGTAGGCAATCTCGAGAAAGACAGAGTATATGAAGTAATTAATGTCAGAAAGAAAAAGCACAAATGTAAAGCACTCAACACTGACCTAGTAGTTGTAGAAGTTAGAGAAGCACCATTAGAGGTAGCTATACGTACATCATATGCCATAGAGGGCGCTATAATCACATTACATCCTATTAATTGCTCTAAACTGTCATGTATAAATTACGAACTATGTAACCCTATAGGGCTAAAAAGTGGTGATAAATGTAAGATAGTGAAAATATATGGTAAAATAGATTGCCCAAGAAATCTGTCGCTAACAAAAGCACTTATTAACCGGTGCTCTTAGCTTCAACCTTTTTCTCAGAAACCGGCTGCACCTCAGGTAGCTTTATAGTATATTTTTCTACAAACTCTACAGTTGGCGCTACGGGTACGTATTTCTCTATTTCTTTTGCAACTGTCTGCTTTACATATTGAATATTATCTATAAGGTACGCTTCCTTAGGCATATCTACTCTCAGAGAACCTTCAACTACTTTTACTGTGAACTTCTCTGGAGGTATGTTCCTTAATCTCCTATGAAGCAAGTACTTTACTTTTTCCAAAGGGTCTTCTATTTTCTTGAGAACCTTAACCTGGTAAACTATTGTTTTCCCTGCTAAGGGATGGTTAAAATCCACTATTACTCTTCCTCCAGTAATGTTTCTAATAGTTGCTGGAACCCCATTTATTTCCACTACTTCACCTACTTTAGGATATATTCCTCTTCTTGTGAAGTTTCTTAAGGGCATTAATTTTACTTTATTTGGGTCTCTTCTACCATAAGCTTTTTCCGGGGGTACTTCGATGGTTTTTTCCTCGCCAATATTCATTTTCGCGAGTTCTTCTTCAAGACCCTCTACTACCCTATGCTCACCTAATATCACAAGTAGTGGTTCGTACACTTTTCCTTCACTATATTTTTTATGCTTCTTAGCTACATCAGCTATTGTTGTATCTATGAGTTCTCCGGTCTCCTTAATTGTAGCTGTGTAGTCTATCAGTATGAAATCGTTTTTCTCAAAGGGCATGTACTCACCTTCCAAGGCTTTCTATGTTCAGTTATTGCCCTATTTCTCTTTTGGAATTTAAGTTTTAATGACCTTTTCTTAGGTACCAACCTTTATCTATGATGTTTTCACATACTATGCATTCATTACAGAGCGTTTTGTTAAGGTTTTTCACAATTAGCTTGCAAAGTCCAACAACATTTTCCTGAGGATCTACGACAACTACTACTTCATGTAAAGGTTCATACACTTTGGTTATGCTTTTTAACATTACGTCTCTACCATAGCTGAAGAGAATAGCTGCCTGTTCATTTATCATTATTGCATTCCTCTTAGCTATTTTGAAAAGTTTTTCGCAGATGTCCAAGCTTGGTTTAAACTTCTTACCATATATGCCTACAAATACTCCAGCACAGTAAGGTTCTCTTCCAAGTACTGCTTTTATTTTATTAAATATGAAATTAAATTGCTCATTAGTTACCGCGAATACTTCATGCCTAGGACCGCCTTTGGTTATTAGTAGCTTTCTATTCTTAAAGAACAACCTTACATTCCTGCGTCCAAACATTTGAACCAATGTTGCGAATACTTTGTCTTGCATTTTACTGGGCATGGGGGCGAACACTATAGAGTCCATGGTTTACCTACCCTATTTTCTTAAGTTTGCATATGAAGAAACCTTCTGTACCATGCTTATGGGGGTAAAGTCTTATGCACTTTCTTAGGTCAGAACGTAATTTAATGTTAAAAACTTCTGCGAAACCAGGTACTCCTACGTTTATTCCGGGGTCCTCTATTAGTATTCTGTCTTCAAGAGTATTGAGTATTTCATTTAACACGAATTCGTTTTCCTCAGGAGCAATAGAGCATGTAGAGTAAACTATTTCTCCGTCTTCTCTTACTACTTCGTATGCTATTTTGAGGAGTTCTACTTGCTTAGACGCCATAATATAGAGGTCTTCTACTCTTCTCTTTCTTATGCTTTCTGGATCTATAGGGATAAGTCCTTCGCCACTACAAGGAGCATCTAAAAGAACTTTAGTAAACGTGTTTCTAAGCCTTCTTATTTCTCGCACATCCATTCTGATAGCTATGACGTTTTCAACACCCATTCTTGACAAGTGAGATCTTAATGCTTTCATTTTCTCCCTGCTTATATCAGTGGCGACAATTATTCCTTTGTTTTTCATTATTTCTGCTAGGTGAGTTGTTTTACCACCAGGAGCAGCACACATATCAAGTACTACGTCTTCGGGTGTAGGTGCTAAGATTAGTGGGGGAAGCATAGATGCTGGATTCTGTATGTAGTAGAATCCGTAGAGGTATTCTAGGGTATGTCCTATTTTATCCTCTCCTCTAATAACCCAGAAACCATAGTCTAAGAAATCTATTTTCTTAAGTATTATGTTCTTTCTTTCTAATCTTTGTTTTAAATGTTTACAGCTTATTTTAAGCCTATTACATCTTATTGCTTTCCTTAAACCCTTACCAATAGTGTTTAGGAACATTTCTGCTTCACTATAGCCTAGCATTTTAACATATCTTTCAATAAGATATGGTGGGAAGTCGTATTTTTTAGCTAGCTCTAACGCTAACGTAGAAGGTTTCGCATAGTTTAAATCCATGTTAAACGTTTTAAAGGGATTAATCATAGTATTCCTCAGTGTAACAATACTGCTAAAAGGTAATTAAGTGTGATCGAGAAGGAAATTAAAATAAGGATTAATGATAAGAATAAGCTTAACGTATTAGAGAAGTATGTAGTAAATAAGGGTGGTGTCCTTCAAAAGGAGTATGTGGTTGTTGACGAATACTTTTCCCACCCATGTAGGGATTTCAAGAAAACTGATGAGGCATTGAGAATAAGAATTCAAGCCGAGGAAGCAATATTAACCTACAAATGTTCAAGGATTTCTCGGATACCTAAGATTAGGGAGGAAATCTCTGTAAAAGTGAGCGACTATAATGCTGTAAGGAACATACTTTTGAAACTGGGCTTTAACCCATTAGCTAAAATTGTCAAATATAGGAAGGAGTATACGTTAAATAATTTACGGATATTTATGGATGAAGTTAAAGAACTAGGATATTTTGTGGAAATTGAATGTGATGATGAGAACCTAATACTTAAATTTATAGATGCTCTCAAAAAGATGAAGATATGTGAAGGTGTTGAAGAAAGAACATATTTAGAAATGTATTTGAAGCTTAAATCTCAAAGGGCAAAGTAAATCTATTAAATTTTACGATAATTCCCTCCTTAGAGTATATTAATAATTCTGCAAAATAGCCTCTTCTAAAAGGTCCTGGATTTAGCACCAATGTATTTTGTATATTATCTACTCCTATACCTGAATGTACGTGCCCGCAAATTACTACGTAGGGTTTTATTTTCTTGATGAAATCTCTTAGTTCTATGCTGCCCATGTTACCTTTTAATGGGTGCTTATCAACGATTAAACCATATGGTGGTATGTGGGTTAATATTATGTACTTTTCACGTGATATTTTGCTTGAATGCATTAGACGTGTAAGATAAGTTTTAATCTTACTTTCTACAGGTAGTTTTAATTCGCAATCTAAGAATGGAGGAATACCAGCAATGGTGATTTCATTTATTACATATTGCCTTTTCTCTACGTTCAATATGTTGTTTTTAGTATATTCTGTTAGAGGATCCGATTCTCCTCTAACATAGATTATTTTGGTATTGATGCTAAGGCCTAATCCCTTAATTACTCTATTAAATGTTGTTTTATCTCTATCTGCTGCAAGGTCACCTGCTATTAAAATATAGTGTACATTATGTAATTTTACATAGTTAACCAATTGCTCCATGTAGGCTACGGATCCATGAATATCGGCGATAGCTATAGCTTTAAGCACCTCTGACACATTTAATTTTTAGGCGGAAAACCTATAATAAAGGTTGATTAATAATGAGGAGGTTACGAAGGATAATAGGCTTGCTTACGGATTTTGGCCTAAAGGATCCCTATGTAGCAATAATGAAAGCTGTTATCTTAAACATAAATCCTAGTGTTGAAGTAATCGATATTTCGCATGAAGTCGAGAAGTTTAATATAGCTGAAGCATCTTTCATTCTCGCAGCATCTCTCAAATACTTTCCAAGAGGTACAGTGTTTGTCGTAGTAGTAGATCCGGGTGTTGGTTCTTCAAGGAGGGCCCTTATTATTCAGACTAAGAATTTTACGTTCATAGGGCCCGATAATGGCGTTTTAGTACCAGCAGCCATTAAGGACGGTATTAAGAACTTATACGAAATACTTAACAAGAATTTCTTCTTGAAACCGTTGTCTTCAACTTTTCATGGTAGAGACATTTTTGCACCAGTAGCAGCCTACTTAACCCTTGGTACACCACCTGAGATTTTAGGAAGAAAAATAGATCTTAATAGCATTGTAAAACCTTCGTGGGCTAGGTCCAAAATAAGTAAAAATAAGGTTGAAGGCTATTTTGTATACTTCGACGGGTTCGGCAATGCATCAACAAATATTCCAGCTGATGAAGTGCCGTGGCTAAAATACGGTATAAGAGTACGGGTGAATATACATGACAAAGCATCATTAATAATAAGGTTTCTACGCGCATATAGTGAAGTTGAAGAGGGCGAAACATTGCTTGTAACTAATAGTTTCGGTTTCCTCGAATTAGCTGTAAATAAGGGTTCCGCTAGAAGGAAATATAATTTAAAATATGGGGATAAAGTAACTATAGAGAAGCTTAGTTGAAGGTGATTAAAGTTATGCGGAGAGGAATATACATAGGTCGTTTTCAGCCACCTCATTTAGGACACATATATGCCATATCTAAAGTTCTTGAAGAAGTTGATGAGCTAATCATAGGTGTCGGTAGTGCACAGATAAGTCATACCTTGGATAATCCATTTACTGCTGGAGAAAGACTTCTCATGCTTAGACTTGCCCTCTTAGAACACAACATTGACTTATGCAGAGTCTACATCGTTCCCATACCTGATATTGAAATGAACTATGTTTGGGTTAGATACGTCTCTATGCTCGTACCACCATTCCATATAGCTTACTCTAATAACCCGTTGGTAATTAGACTGTTTGAAGAGGCAGGCTATGAGACAAAAAGAATTCCCCTATATGATAGAAGCAGATTTAGTGGTAAGCGTATACGTGAACTTATGTTATCAAACGGTCCTTGGGAGAAGCTTGTCCCTAAATCTGTAGCATCTTTCATAAAAGAAATAGGTGGGGTTGAAAGATTAAAAGAAATAGCGCAAACTGATGAGGTTGTTTAAATAATGCTCATTATTGATGGAAGTTTCGGTGAAGGAGGAGGACAAATACTAAGAACAACTATTGCTCTCTCATCACTTCTTTTAAAACCAGTTAGAATAATTAATATAAGGGCCAAGAGACGTAATCCTGGTTTACAAATGCAGCATATAACCGCGGTTAAAGTACTAACTACATTAACTAATGCTAGCGTGAAGGGTTTGTACAAGGGTTCTATGGTGCTTGAATTCATACCCAAAGAGAGAAGATGCGGTTCTTTCGAGTTCAACATTGGAACAGCGGGAAGTATATCATTAGTTCTTCAAGCCTCATTACCTGTTATGCTCTTTGCTCCAGGGGAAGTTAGGTTGAGAATTAGAGGAGGCACTGATGTCTCTTGGAGTCCGCCTATAGACTACATTAAGAACGTTTTAGTGCCAATACTTGGAAAAATGGGCGCACACGTGGAAATAAAGGTTTTAAGGAGAGGTCACTATCCCAAAGGAGGAGGCATAGTGGAGGTATGTACAAGGCCTGTTAAGAAACTGAATCCTATAACATGTATAAACAGAGGAAGAGTATTAGTAATAGAAGGTATTTCTCATGCTGTAAAACTACCTAAACATGTAGCTGAGCGGCAAGCAAAAGCTGCCAAGCAGGTTCTAGAAAAACACGGGTATCGTGACGTAAATATACACTTAGAATATTACGAGCATGGTAAAGATCCTCATTTAGGACCTGGTAGTGGCATAGTCTTATGGGCCTTAACGGAGCATAGCGTCATAGGTGCAGATGCTTTAGGTGCTAAAGGGAAACCAGCGGAAGTTGTTGGTAGAGAAGCAGCTGAAAAACTCTTAAAAACTTTAAGTGCCGGAACATGCTATGATAAGCACATGGGCGACATGATTATACCGTTTCTGGCTATGGCTGATGGGGTATCTGAAATTTCTGCTTCAGAGTTAACTATGCATACAATAACTAATATTGAGGTTGTTAAAAAACTTGCCAGAGTTAATATTAAGCTGGAAGGTAGTTTAGGGAAACCTTTTAAGTTAACGGTAAAAGGTTTAGGACTTAGACCATAAGATTTCCCCATTGCTGCTAACTATTCTAACTATTCTGTGAAAAGGTATAATTCTTTCTTCGCCCTGTTGTTTAATGACAATGCACCATGCCTTCACAGATACTACATCTCTTATAATTATTCTTTTGATAATTTCTTTATTTCCTATTCTATGTTTTATCTCTATAACGTGACTTCTACTACCCTTATAACGCGGATCCCAAAGCAGCCTGTTTATTGTTTCTCTGATAGCAGACTTTTTCATGCACTTTCACACTTTCTCTGATAATGTGGTTGAGGTTTCTATATAAATCCTTATATTTCTTCATAATGCTATAAGCTTTCCTCAGATTTACAATGCTTATGCCAAATTTCTTGGCTATACCTGTAAAGCTAGGTCTTATACCCTTGCTCACTTCGGAATATGCTATAACAGCGAGAGCCAATTTTACTCTATCTGTTCTAGAAGCTATTCTGGGATATTTTGCAAATTCCTTGAGAACTATCTCGTATACCTTGTTTTCACTAAGTATTTCCTTCTTAATTTCTTCTGTTTTTTCATTCACTATAATCTTTACCATTTTTACCTTCTGACCATTATATGCTGAAAGTATTGCTTCCTCCTTTATTTTTAGGCCTGGCCTGAGGTTCGAATATCTTCTGATTAGCTTTTCATAGTTACGGTAGCTTTGATTAATTCTTTTAACCTTATTTTCATAGTATTTTGTTAGCCCATTAAATGCGAAGCTTTTTTCATTTTCCAAATTATAATAATTACGTGGAACACTATAGTCATATATTCTGTCAAGAACCATTCCACAGTTAGAACATACAATAGATCCTTCGGTAAAGCACCAAACTACTTCTTGACAACCACAGTCCGGGCACTTAATCATAATCATCATCATGAGTGTACAAGAAGCTGGGGGTTTAAAAAGTAAACCGGAACTAATCTTCGTTCCCGGAGAGTTTACCAAAACTATTCTAGCTAAATTATAAATACTTCTAAGTACGTGATTCGGTTTAGAAGAGGTGTCGATGTATATGTCTAGAGGGTACTTTGGAGCTACAACCGTAGGTATAAAGTGCAGTAATGGTGTAGTCTTAGCTTCAGAAAGGAGGATGTCCTACGGAGGATATATCCTAAGTAAACGTATTAAAAAGGTCTTCAAAATAACAGATAAATTAGCGGTAGCCTTTGCTGGACTGTTTGCTGATATGCAGGCTCTAGCTAGATTTTTAGAAGCAGAAGTTAAGTTCTATGAACTAACAATGAATAAATCTATGAATGTTAAATCAGTTGCAAAAATTCTCTCAATAATACTTTACAGTCAAAAATACATGCCATATCTCTCTGAGACTCTTGTCGGCGGAGTAGATAATGAGGGTTTCCATCTATTTATTCTTGATCCTCTAGGTTCGGTTATAGAGGATGACTACGCAGCTATAGGGACGGGGGCGCCAATAGCTATAGGGATAATCGAAAGCACATATAAGGATAAAATAGGCGTTGAAGAAGCAAGGAAGTTAGCCTATAGTGCAATAAAGGCAGCTATAGAAAGAGACGCAACGTCAGGAGACGGCATAGATATCATGTCAATAACTGAGAAGGGTATATATGAGGAGTTTAAACCAATAGCTTAGGGTTCAATCTTGAGTATCTTAGACTTTAAAAGAGCAAGAATAGTACAGGAGGAGCTTGCTAAATACGTTATACTAAAAGATGACATAACATATCCTCCTAAATTTATTGCTGGACTTGATATATCTTACAAAAGTGGAAAAGCTGTTGCATGTTGCGTAATACTAGACTATAAAACCCTAAATGTAGTCGAAGTGCGTTTAGTGAAGGAGAACATAGTAGTACCTTATGTTCCAACATTTCTTGCCTACCGTGAACTACCATACTATGTGTATCTATGCTATGACTTTAAGAATAGAAATGATGTAGTAATATTAGTCGATGGTCATGGACTAGCTCATCCGAGAAAAATGGGTATAGCATGCCATCTAGGTGTTACCTTAAACATCCCCACAATAGGTGTTGCAAAGAAAATACTCACTGGAAAAATAGTTTCTATTAAATCGAAAAAATACTTGCAGCTAAAAGATGGAACATTAGCAGCAGTAATAGTAGAGAGAAGAGCTTATAGTCCTCTATACGTCAGCCCAGGCCACAGGGTAAGCTTAGAAACTGCTGAGAAAATAGTGTTAAAAACATTAACTAATGAATATAGGTTACCTAAACCTATACAATTGGCTCATAATTTCTCCAAAATGGAGAGTAGAAGGTTATGATGGTTACACATAGTAAATGGAAAAGTATGAAGGAGGAACTCGAAGCGCTGTTAGTAATCCTCGTATTAGCAAGGTTTGGAGCAGTAAATAGATATATTCGCATATCTACAAGAAAAATAGCTAACGTCCTAGGGTTTTCTCAACAATCATCATCACGTATAATGAGAAAAATAGCCGAAAGAGGGTATATTTCACGAAAAGTTACACCTAAAGGTGAAGAAGTTAAGATAACTGAAAAAGGATTCAGCATAGTTCTAAAATACTATGAAGAACTGGGAAGAGTATTAAAAACTGTAAGCCCTGAAACCATAGTAATTAGAGGAATTGTAACAACAGGTTTAGGCGAAGGAAGATATTACTTAATGTTGAACGGCTACATTAAACAATTCAGAGAGAAACTTGGTTTTAAACCATACCCTGGTACGTTAAATTTAAAGCTAAAAAACCTTGAAGACGTAGTTAAAAAAGCTAGACTTCTAAAAACTCCCGGAATAATTATTGAGGGATTTAGCAACGGTATACGAACCTACGGTAGAGTCAAAGCGTTTAAAGCAAGAATAAACGATTTAACGGATGATGTTGCCGTGGTTCTACCTGAACGGACAAGTCATGGTTTTGACATCTTGGAGATTATAGCACCGTTCAATATTAGAGAAAGGTTAGGTCTTAAAGACGGAGATGAAGTCACAGTAACTGTTTACTTGCAGTAATAGCTTATTACCCGGTCTATAATTTTAGAGCTACTACAACAGGAATACGTTTCTAGTTTCTCCTTTAACCGTATTATATTAATATTCTTTAACCCTCTTCTTTCGAGCTCTTTTCTGAGATTATTTTCATCTATTTTTTGATCAGGACCTAACAGTATAATGTCGGGTCTTATCCTCTCTACAGCCTTAAGTATGTCATCTCTTTCACCTAATATAGCTTTATAAACACCTTTAATGTTAGAAATAACGTAAAGTCTTTGCTCTTCATCAATAATAGGTTTTCTACCTTTGAACTTGACAACATTAGAATCACGAGCAACCACCACATAAACTTTTCCATATTCTGCGGCTTTCTTTATGAGAAAAATATGACCTGGGTGTATAATATCAAAGGTTCCAGCAACAAATACCTTCTTAATATGTCTCTCAAAGGGCCAAGCAAAATCGATCAGCTTCAACATTTTAAGACCATCTAGTATTCCTTCAGCATAGGTAGAACAGACTATACTATCAATAAACGAGCCTTTATCGAAATAGTATTTTGCATCTTCGAAGTACCTTTTAGCTTCATTAACTGCCTCCATAACTTCTTCATTCTTACCTTTAAAAACCAAGGTTTTAAAAGCTTCCTCTAAGTTCCTAAGGTATTTAAATGCCCTACTTTTTATTTCAGATGTTTCAGACAATGTTTGCCACCTAAACATGCTATTTAATCGTAAACCTTCTTAAAGCCTCCTCCTCTATGAAATGAAGTTTTCCAGGAACTATAATTACATGAGGTGGGGGTCCGAAATCCTTTGAAAGAAGTTCACTTATTACTCCATAAACGCATTTTTGATCTCTTAGTGAAGCTCTGGCTATAACTAAGACTTTCTCATTTTCTAATATTACTCCCTCTTTGCGCTTACGCTCAATTTCCATAAGTAATCTAAGTGCCTCATTAGCTCTCATGAAAATTCCCTTTTCAGCATCGAGATCGAGTAGTAGAAGCGTATGTAACCCTCTCTTCTTATTCTCCTTGATTACATCATAAAAATACTCATAGGTTATACCTTCCTTTGGATAAACTATTGTTGCGCTTTTCCCAAATTTGTAGGACATTAAGCCTGAACAGCTTATAGCAACAGAATGTATGGAAATACCGTGAACAATCTTTACTTCGATACCCTTTTTAACTGCTTGAAGAAGTAGCGCTATATGAGTTGTTGCAATAAACGGATCACCTATTACAGCAAAAGATGCATTTAATCCTTTGTCCAAAGCGTCAAAAATTATTTTCCCATTCTCATCTTCAATATTTCTCCTAGAAACAGGTATTACCTGCTTCTTTAGAAAAGACGATAAAGTTTCAGCAGAAATATTTTCGCCTACGCTAGTATAACTATCAAGGAAAATAATGTCGGACTCTTTTAAAACCTCAATAGCTTCTAATGTTAAATGCTTTAACTTTAAACCTAAACCTACGAAAGCAAGCCACGGCATAACCTATATTACCACTAGAAAGTATAGTGAAAACTTAGTTATTAAGGTCGAGCACTATGAAGACTAAATATGAGTTAAGGTTTAGGAGCGAAGTGATATTTTATGTGGCGGGCCCGCCGGGATTTGAACCCGGGACCTACGGGTTAAAAGCCCGCCGCTCTACCTGGCTGAGCTACGGGCCCAAAGCCCTTCGTAGCTACTTTAATTTAACCGATATGTTTAAACTTTTCTAATTACTAATTGGAGGTGTAGAAAGCTTTATATTTTCCAATCTAGTGTGCTTTTCTGATAGCGTAGGTTCAGTTACACGTTATACTAGGTGTGTAATGTGGTCCGTAAAGCTAAAATATTGGAACACGAGTTAGTGCCTAAACATGAGGTATTACCTCCAGAGGAAGCTTTAAAAGTGCTTAAAAAACTAGGTGTTACACCAGATAAGCTTCCATGGATTAGAGCTTCAGACCCTGTTGCTAGAGCTATAGGTGCGAAACCTGGTGATATTGTTAAGATTACTCGTAAAAGTCCAACTGCAGGTGAAATCGTAGTTTATAGATATGTTGTTCCAGGTTAGGTGTGTGAAAGATGAGTTCAAATTTAAAACTTAAAAATTTGATTAGTGTTGAAGACCGCTGGACTATAATGAAGGCTTTCTTCGAAGAGAAAGGTCTTGTTAGGCAGCAGCTTGATTCGTACAATGACTTTGTCCTCAATAAGCTACAGGAAATAGTAGATGAACATGGAATTCTCGAAACTGACATTCCAGGATACTACATAAAATTCGGTAAAATCAAAATAGGAAAACCCATGGTAAGAGAGGCCGATGGTAGCCGTAAAGAAGTTACACCTATGGAATGTAGAAGGAGAAATCTAACTTATGCTGCACCCATAAAGTTAACTGTAACACCTGTTGAAAACGGTATCGAAGATAATCCTATTGAAGTAGTTATTGGTATGCTTCCAATAATGCTTAAATCAGTTAAATGTGTTCTTCATGGTCTTTCAGAAGAGGAACTAATTAAGCTTGGAGAAGACCCCTATGATCCCGGAGGTTACTTCATAATCAACGGATCCGAAAGAGTAATAGTTACTCAGGAGGACTTAGCAGTAAATAGGGTCCTCGTAGATATTTCAACTTCGGGAACAACGGTAACTCACATAGCTAAAGTTTTCTCAGCTACATCAGGCTACAGAGTTCCTGTTGTACTTGAAAGGTTGAAAGATGGTACGTTAATGGTTTCATTCTCTGCTGTACCGGGTAAAATACCATTCGCAATAATGATGAAAGCTCTCGGCATGAAAACGGATAGAGACATAGTGTTAGCAGTATCAGCAGATCCAGAAATACAAAAAGAAGTCCTACCGTCCCTAGAACAGGCAGCAGCTATTAAAACAACAGAGGATGCATTAGATTTTATCGGAAGTAGAGTAGCTATAGGACAAACACGTGAAAACCGTATTAAGAGAGCAGAAACAATAATCGACAAATACTTCTTACCACACCTAGGTTCAACACCTGAGGATAGGAAGAAGAAAGCTTTCTACCTTGGCCAAATGGCATGTAAATTAATAGAACTTGTTCTTGGCCGTAGAAAACCTGACGACAAAGATCACTACGCAAATAAGAGATTAAAATTAGCAGGAGACCTTCTAGCACAGCTCTTTAGAGTCGCATTTAGAACTCTTCTAAGGGATCTAAAATACCAAATAGAAAGAACACATGTTAGAGCAAGGAAAATGAACATACAAGCACTAGTTAGACCTGACGTCGTAACTGAGAGACTTAAACACGCTTTAGCTACTGGAAACTGGGTTGGAGGAAAAACAGGTGTAAGCCAGCTTCTTGACAGAACAAATTACATATCAGCATTAAGCCATTTAAGAAGAGTTGTTTCGCCATTAAGTAGAAGTCAGCCTCATTTCGAAGCAAGAGATGTACATGGAACGCAGTGGGGAAGAATATGCCCATTCGAATCCCCAGAAGGACCCAACATAGGTCTCGTAAAGAATCTAGCTCTAATGACGTATATCTCGGTAGGAGTGGATGAAAGGGAAATAGAAGACATCTTATACAAACTAGGTGTAGTTAGGATAGAGGAAGCTCATAGAACAGGAAATATGGTCGGTGCTAAAGTTTTCCTAAATGGTAGACTAATAGGTTTCACGGATGAACCTAAAAAACTCGTTAAAACGGTAAGAATGCTTAGAAGACAAGGAAAAATAAGTCACGAAATTAACATTGCCCATTATAAGGATCAATATATAAATGAAATATATGTGAACTGTGATTCCGGAAGGGTTAGAAGACCATTATTAATTGTTGAGAACGGGGAATTACTTATTAAGCCGGAACACATTGAGAAGATAAGGAAGGGCGAATGGAAATTTGAAGACCTAGTAAAACATGGCCTAGTAGAGTATCTTGACGCTGAAGAGGAGGAAAACGCCTTAATAGCCTTAAATCCCGAAGACATAACTTCCGAACACACACATATGGAAATATGGCCTCCAGCAATATTAGGCATAGCTGCTTCAACCATACCCTATCCTGAACATAACCAGTCACCAAGAAACACATATCAATCAGCTATGGTTAAACAAGCCCTAGGCCTTTACGCTGCAAATTATCAGATAAGATCGGATTCAAGATCGTACCTTTTACATTATCCACAGAAACCGCTAGTTCAAACTAGAGCACTAGACGTTATAGGATACAATAACAGACCTGCAGGACAAAACATGATAGTCGCAGTAATGTCATTTACAGGATATAATATAGAGGACGCAGTAATACTAAGTAAAGCTGCTGTAGAAAGAGGATTAGCAAGAGCAACCTTCTTTAGACTATATGAAGCTGAAGAAGCAAAGTATCCTGGAGGATTGGAGGATAGAATTGAAAAACCTGAACCAGTAGTTCGAGGTTTCAGAGGAAAAGATGCATATAAGAAACTTGGACCTGACGGTATCGTCGACCCTGAAGAAGAGGTATATGGGGGAGAAGTACTTATAGGTAAAACAAGTCCGCCAAGATTCCTAGAGGAGTATAGGGAGCTAAGTCCCGAAATCCTACGTAGAGAGACATCCGTTGCTATGAGACATGGAGAAAAAGGCATCGTAGATACAGTAATGATAACTGAGACCATTGAAGGAAATAGGCTAGTGAAGGTAAGGGTAAGGGATCTAAGAATACCAGAATTAGGAGACAAGTTTGCATCAAGACATGGGCAAAAGGGTGTTGTAGGTTTACTAGTACCTCAAGAAGACCTACCCTTCACTGAGGAGGGTATAACACCTGACCTAATAATAAACCCGCATGCCTTACCTTCAAGAATGACGTTAGGGCAGATGATAGAGTCCATAGGTGGAAAAGTAGCAGCTCTAGAAGGTAAATTTGTTGATGGAACACCATTCTACGGTGAAAAACCATACAAGCTCGAAATAGAGTTGCTTAAGGCAGGATATAGGGCTGATGGAACGGAAACAATGTATGATGGGAGAACAGGAGAGATGCTGAAGACACCAATATTCATAGGCATAGTATACTATCAGAGACTATACCATATGGTAGCAGATAAAATACATGCAAGAGCAAGAGGACCAGTACAAATACTTACGAGACAACCTACAGAGGGTAGAGCGAGAGAAGGAGGATTAAGATTTGGAGAAATGGAAAGAGACTGCTTAGTAGGTCATGGAGCAGCAGTACTTCTTAAAGAACGTCTTCTTGACAGTTCTGATAAAACAATAGTTTACGTATGTGAAAACTGCGGTATGATAGGATACTATATGAGAGATAGATTCGTATGCCCACTATGTGGTGAGAAAGGAAGACTACATCCAGTTGAAATGTCCTATGCATTCAAGCTTCTACTTCAAGAACTAATGGCTATGTGTCTCTATCCTAAACTCATCTTAACAGACATATTTGAGAGAAAGAGGTGAAAATAAGTAATGGTCGAAGCTCCTAAGAGAATTAAAGCCATAAAGTTTGGCTTACTATCCCCGGACATTATAAGGAAAATGTCTGTAACGGCAATAGTAACAGCAGATACTTACGATGAAGATGGAGCACCAATAGATGGAGGATTAATGGATAAGAAACTAGGCTCAATAGAGCCTGGTCAGAGATGTCCTGTTTGTGGGAATACTATGGGAGAATGTCCTGGACATTTTGGGCATTTAGAATTAGCTAGACCAGTAATCCACGTAGGTTTCGTTAAAATAATTCATAATCTACTTAAAGCTACATGCTATAATTGTGGTAGAATTCTCATACCTCAAAAAGAAGTTGAAAGGTATTTAAGATTACTTAAGAAGCTTAAAGCTAAATGGCCTGCCTTAGCTAGAAGGCTGAACGAGTACATTTTAAAGAAGGCGTTGAAAACTACAACATGTCCTCATTGTAAAGCAAAACAGTATAAAATAAGGCTTGAAAAACCTACAACCTTCTACGAAGAGAGAAAGGAAGGCGTAAGAAAACTAACACCCATAGAAATACGTGAACGCTTAGAGAAAATACCTGACGATGACGTAAAACTTTTAGGCTTAGACCCTGAAAGTGCAAGACCAGAATGGATGATATGTACAGTCTTGCCTATACCACCCGTTACTGTTAGACCATCAATATTTCTAGAATCAGGTATTAGAGCAGAAGACGACTTAACACATAAGCTAGCAGACATAGTGAGAATAAATGAAAGGCTAAGAGAAAACATCGAAGCAGGAGCACCTGAGCTCATAATAGAAGACTTATGGGATCTGCTACAATACCATGTAATAACGTATTTCGACAATGAAGTTCCAGGAATACCTCCTGCAAAACATAGATCAGGAAGACCACTAAGAACCTTAGCTCAAAGACTTAAAGGGAAAGAAGGAAGATTTAGAGGTCATTTATCAGGTAAGAGAGTAGACTTCTCAGCTAGAACCGTAATCTCGCCTGACCCAAACATAAGCATAAATGAAGTGGGAGTACCTATTGAAGTAGCAAAAATATTAACAGTTCCTGAAAAAGTCACTCCATGGAATGTGGAGGAACTACGCAAACTTGTACTAAACGGCCCATACAAGTGGCCCGGAGCAAACTATATAATAAGACCTGATGGTAGAAGAATAGACCTAAGATTCGTAAAAGACCGTAAAGCACTTGCAGAAACACTTACCATAGGATACACCGTAGAGAGACATTTAAGAGATGGAGACATAGTCTTGTTCAACAGACAACCATCGTTACACAGAATGTCGATAATGGCTCATAAAGTTAAAGTCTTACCAGGTAAAACCTTCAGATTAAACCTCGCAGTATGTCCACCATACAACGCCGACTTTGATGGAGACGAAATGAACCTCCACGTACCACAAAGTATTGAAGCTAGAGGTGAAGCTAGAACATTAATGCTTGTACAAACGCAAATACTTTCACCAAGATATGGCGGACCAATAATAGGCGCCCTTCAAGATTATATTTCAGGGGCATATCTTCTAACACTTAAATCAACGCTACTAACCAAGGAAGAAGTAGTTGAGCTTTTAACAGTAGGTAAATATGAAGGAGAAATACCTGAACCAGCAATATTGTCACCCAAAGAGTACTGGACAGGTAAGCAAGTATTTAGTCTATTTTTACCCAAAGAGTTCTCCTTTACAAGCAAATCAAGTACATGTCTTAAATGTGAAACATGCTACTATGAAAAATGCCCATATGACTCATATCTAGTTATTTCAAAGGGTCAGTTACTAGCAGGGGTTTTAGATAAAAAAGCAATAGGGGCTCAAGTAACAGAAAGTATGTTACATAGATTAGTTAAAGAATACGGAGAAGACTATGCGAGATGGTTCCTAGATAATGTGTTCAGAGTATTTTTAAGGTTCATAGAAAAACATGGATTTACCATGAGACTTGACGATGTTGTCGTACCCGAAGAAGCAATTAGGGAAGTAGAAAAAATCTTGAGAGAAGCAGAGAAGAGAGTTTATGAGCTAATAGACGAGTTCAAAAGAGGAGAATTAGAACCTATACCTGGAAGAACACTTGAAGAAACACTAGAGCTGAGAATAATGGAAGTTCTAGCAGATGCTAGAGATAAAGCAGGAGAAGTAGCAGCAAAGTATTTGAAAAGAACAAACCACGCATACATAATGGCAATGACAGGAGCACGTGGAAACATACTTAACTTAACGCAAATGTCAGCTACCCTAGGCCAGCAATCGGTTAGAGGAAAGAGAATAGTAAGAGGGTACACGAAAAGAACACTACCCCACTTCAAAGCCGAAGACTTAGGGCCTGCACCTAAAGGTTTCGTATATGGAAGCTTCAGTAGAGGACTTTCGCCAGTAGAAATGTTCTTCCACGCAGCAGGAGGAAGAGAAGGCTTGGTAGATACTGCTGTTAGAACATCTCAGAGCGGATACATGCAGAGAAGACTTATAAACGCTCTACAGGACTTAAAAGTAGAGTATGATGGAACAGTAAGGCTCCCAGAAGGATACATAGTTCAATTTAAATACGGCGAAGATGGAGCTGATCCATCAAGAACGGATCATGGGAAAGCAGTTAATATAGATAGGATAATACAAAAAGTTTTAAGCTCATAGAACGAGGTGCCAACGCCATGGTTTCGCAAAAACTCCTAGAGAAGAAGCTGAAGAAAGTGGAAAACACACTACCTAAATCCATAATAGATGAATTAGCGACTAAGCTAAAAGACCTTGAAATACCGGAAGAGAAAATAGACAAAATAATCGAAGAAGTGGTTAAAGAATATAGATATGTTGAAGTAGACCCCGGCGAAGCTGTTGGAACAGTAGCAGCACAATCCATAGGGGAACCAAGTACACAAATGACTCTAAGAACATTCCACTATGCTGGTGTTAGAGAGTTAAACGTAACCCTAGGCTTACCTAGACTTATCGAAATAGTTGATGCCAGAAGAGAACCATCAACACCTATAATGACAGTGCATCTTGATGAAGAGCATAGATACGATAAGAACAAAGCATTAGAAATAGCCAGAAAAATAGAATACACGACCATAGAGAACGTAGCAAAAACCATAGATGTTGACTTACTAACAAATTCAATAATAGTAGAACTGGACAAGGAAATGATGAAAGACAAAGGTGTTACATTAGAACAGATAATTAAGGCTCTTGAAAAACTAAAAATAGGGAAAATAGTAGTTGAAGAAAACCAGATAAGAATAAATATTCCACAACCAGAAACTGAAGGAGTTATAAGAATAAGTAAGTTAAACAAACTAAGAGAGAAAGTAACTAATGCTAGAATCAAAGGATTAAAGGGTGTAAAGAGAGCTATAGTTCAAAAGAAGGGAAAAGAGTACGTCATAATCACCGATGGTTCCAACTTTGCAAGCGTACTGTCCATGAAAGGTGTAGATCATAAAAGAACGATAACAAATGATATTCATGAAATAGAAAAAGTTTTAGGCATAGAAGCAGCTAGAGCAGCAATAATTAATGAAATAATGAAAGTACTTGAAGACCAAGGCCTAGACGTAGACATAAGACACATATTATTAATAGCAGACATGATGACGAGAACTGGGAAGGTTAGACAAGTAGGTAGACATGGCGTAAGCGGAGAGAAACCAAGCGTTCTAGCAAGAGCAGCATTTGAGGTAACAGTAAAACATTTACTTGAAGGAGCAGCTAGAGGAGAAATAGATGAACTCAAGGGGATAACAGAAAACGTGATTGTAGGGCAAATAATACCCTTAGGAACAGGTATTGTCGAACTCTATATGAAACCCACCTTAAGAAGAAAGTCGGAAACAAAATAATTCAAGGTGGGGTTCTTTGGCTCTTTCGTTTGAATCTGAATTGAGAATGGCTATTAAAACAGGTAAAGTAAAGTTCGGCTCTAAAGAAGCTATAAAAGCAGCAAAACTAGGCAAAGCTAAGTTAATAATTATAGCTGAAAACGCTCCTAAGGAAATAAAAGATGACATAGTTTATTATTCAAAACTCTCTAAAATCCCCATATACATATATAAAGGTACATCAGTTGATCTTGGTACTATATGTGGCAAACCGTTTATGGTTGCTGCTGTAACAATCTATGATGAAGGAGACTCTAGGATATTAGAATTTGTTGGAAGCGGTGAAGAAGGTGCCTGAAATAAAGTTAACTGCAGAAGAAATGAGGTATATAGCTCTGTTCCAGGATTTAACACGTGCAACAGTAAGGGATTGCATAATAGACGAAAGTGAGAACAGAATAATTTTTCTCGTAAAACCAGGAGACATGGGATTAGCCATAGGTAGAAACGGCATTAACATTAAGAGGCTTAAAAAACTTCTTGGAAGAAATATAGAGGTCGTAGAATATGCTGATACCGTAGAAAAACTAGCTAAAAATGCTTTAGCACCTGCAAGAGTGTTAAACGTTAAAGTTCTACAAACACCTATGGGAAAGAAGAAAGTTATAGTAACCGTTGACCCACAAGATAAAGGTATTGCCATAGGGAAAGCGGGAAGAAACGTAGCACGAGCAAGAATGATACTTAAAAGGTATTTTGACATAGACTCCGTAATTGTAACTTAGTTGGAGTTAAAGTTTAAAAACTCAGAGTATTATTTTAAAGTCTAGGGTGCTAAAGGAAAAGTGCCTGGAAAGAAATCCCCTTACGGACTATTTGCGGCGAGAAAACTTAGGAAGAAAAGGCTAAAGTTTAGGTGGAGCCAGAGGGAGTTTAAAGTACGTATGCTTAGGATAAAGGAGCGCTTCGACCCTCTAGAAGGAGCACCTATGGCTAGAGGTATAGTTCTAGAAAAGATAGGTGTTGAATCTAGACAGCCAAACTCGGCTGTTAGAAAATGCGTCAGAGTACAATTAATTAAGAACGGTAAAATTGTTACAGCATTCTGCCCAGGAGATGGTGCTCTAAACTTCATAGATGAACACGACGAAGTAATAATAGCAGGCATAGGAGGAACCAGAGGAAGATCCATGGGCGATCTTCCAGGAGTAAGATATAAGGTAATTGCTGTAAATGGGGTCTCATTAGATGCTTTATTGAAAGGAAAAAAGCAGAAACCTATTAGATAGAATCATCTTTGAGTCCTAGACAGTTCTTCCTGATGCTTAACTAGTTCTTCTGCAACATAAACCTCTGAATTCGTTAGTAAAGCTAAATATATTGCGTGGCTTGGTATCATCTTTCTCTTAATGATAGCCCCATTCACCTTAATTTCCATAGTAGCTGAATACAGCATAGTTTTCCTGTTTAAGCCGTCTATGTAAACTGCTCTTACCCTAGATTTCAATGTATCTTTAAACTCGCCCGCTATCATAGGTAATACATCAAATAAGCTTTCCCTATCGACTTCATAGTCTTCTCCCTGAATCCTATTTATTGCAATAACTATCTCGTAAGGAACGTAGTAGAGATTGAACTGTCTCCCATCTTCTAAATGACACGAAATAACTGGGGTATATGGTGGTGTAGGCATGAGAAAAGCTTCGATTTTCACTACCCTAACCATTTTACCCACTTACCTGCACCCTAAACTATGTTTGAATTCCCACGTTAAACATATAAACTTGTAAGTATTATTAGCTGATACGAATACCCCCATATTAGGGTTACGCTATGTCTGGGAAGACAACAATAAAAACTGAGGAAATAAAGCTATTTGGAAAGTGGGGTTTCGAAGGAGTGGATGTTAGAGATCCTAGCTTGAAAAAGTATATCTGCCTTAAACCGATATGGCTACCGCATACCGGAGGAAGACATGAGCATAGAAGATTCGGTAAATCAGAAGTGCCGATAGTTGAAAGGCTTATTAATAATCTAATGAAACCCGGTAGAAATGCTGGCAAAAAACACCTAGCCTATAACATTGTGAAAGTAGCTTTCGACATAATATATTACAAAACAGGTAAGAACCCGATACAAGTTCTTGTAAGAGCTATTGAAAATGCTGCCCCAAGAGAAGAAACAACGAGAATAGTTTATGGAGGTATAGTGTACTTCGTTGCTGTAGATGTTGCGCCTCAAAGAAGAGTAGACTTAGCACTAAGGCACATCACTGAAGGTGCTAGAAACTGCGCATTCAATAACCCTAAGCCTATAGAGGAATGTTTAGCTGACGAAATAATCTTAGCATCGAGATATGATATGAAAAGCTACGCTATTTCGAGAAAAGAAGAAATAGAAAGAATAGCTTTAAGTGCAAGGTAAATTGGATTTTACGAAAACCTTATATTTACGACTTTTAGTCCTTATCTCACGGACTCGTCTAAAAAGTAGGTGTACATGGCTAAGAGGTGTATTTAAGTGTCTTCAACAAAACCACACTTAAACCTAGTAGTAATAGGCCACGTAGATCATGGTAAGAGTACATTAACAGGGCATCTACTGTTTAAAGCCGGCTTTATTGATGAGAAGAAGCTAAGAGAAATAGAGGAGGAAGCTAAGAAGAGAGGCCAAGAATCTTTTAAGTATGCATGGCTTTTGGACAAATTGAAAGAGGAAAGAGAAAGAGGATTAACAATAGACCTATCATTCATGAGGTTCGAAACGAAAAAATACTACTTCACCATAATTGATGCGCCAGGACACAGAGACTTCGTAAAGAACATGATCACAGGCGCTTCACAAGCAGATGCTGCATTACTAGTAGTTTCAGCTAAGAAGGGAGAGTACGAAGCAGGAATGAGCGAAGAAGGTCAGACAAGAGAACATATAATACTAGCTAAGACAATGGGCATAGATCAAGTAATTGTAGCAGTAAACAAAATGGATGATCCAACAGTAAACTGGAGTAAAGAAAGATTTGAGAAAATAAAGACAGAAGTATCAAAGTTCATGAAGGCATTCGGTTTCAAGGTAGACAAAATACCATTCATACCGGTTTCAGCGTGGACTGGAGACAATGTTATGGAGCCAAGCCCGAGAATGCCATGGTATAAAGGTCCAACATTAATAGAGGCATTTGACCTCTTAGAGATACCTCCAAAACCAATAGATAAGCCGCTAAGAATACCAATACAAGACGTATATGTAATTACAGGAGTAGGAACTGTTCCTGTTGGTAGGGTTGAAACAGGAGTACTTAAGGTTGGAGATAAAGTAGTGTTCATGCCGGCAGGCAAGGTTGGTGAAGTACGTTCAATAGAAATGCACCATGTAAGAATACCCAAAGCAGTACCTGGAGATAATATCGGATTTAATGTAAGAGGGATTTCAAGAAGAGATATTAGAAGAGGGCATGTAGCAGGGCATCTAACAAATCCGCCAACAGTTGTTAAAAGCTTTAGGGCAAGAGTCATTATACTATGGCACCCAACAGCAATAGCAGCAGGATATTGCCCGGTAATACACGCACATACAGCAAGCATTTCATGTAGATTAAAGGAAATTATTGCAAAAATAGATCCAAGAACAGGTAAAATAGTAGAGAAACAGCCGAAGATAATTAAGAAAGGAGATGCAGCAGTAGTAGTTTTCGAACCAATTAAACCAATGGTCATAGAGAGGTTCAAGGAAATACCACAACTAGGCAGATTCGCCATAAGAGACATGGGCAGAACCATAGGCGTAGGAGTAGTTGAAGAGCTAGAGCCAGCTAAAATAGAGGTAAAGGCGAAATAAAACGGTAAACTTAAACTTTTTCTCTTAAACAAACATATTTAAAGGGTGCCAAGTAGTGGTTTCAAAAGCTAGAATAAGACTTTGGAGTACAAATGTTCAAAACCTAAACTACGTATGCGAGCAAATAAAGGAGATAGCTAAGAAAACAGGAGTGAAAATGAGAGGGCCAATACCATTACCTACGAAAAGACTAGTTGTTCCAGTAAGAAGATCACCTTGCGGTGAAGGTAGTAAAACATGGGATAAATGGGAAATGAGAATACATAAGAGAATAATAGACATAGCAGCTGATGAAAGAGTTATGAGACACATTATGAGGGTAAGAGTTCCGGAAGATGTTTACGTAGAAATAGAACTCATATAGCATATTCATACATGCAGCATGTTTGCAGTAATTCTTCTCAAGAAAAGTTTAGTTTAAATAATCAAGTTCTAAACTTCTTTTTAGACCTAAGGTGCCGGGGTGCCCGAGTGGACTAAGGGGCTGGCCTTGAGAGCCAGTGGGGCATGGTCCCCGCGCGGGTTCAAATCCCGCCCCCGGCGCCAAATCTTAAAAACTTAATGTCCATGGTCTTACCTTCTATAGATTATTATTTTCAATTTCCCGCCTGAGATAGGGTCAGGGCCTAGTTCTTCATTTACGCATCTTACAGCTTCATCCCAGCTCATGCCCTTAAGAAACACGTTATCAATAAGTTCTTTAAGGGCAAGATCCATGTAGTGTAGGCTTACAGCCCCTTCCCAACCTATAAAAATAGATAATCCTTTTTCAGCTAGCGTATCAGCTATTTCCTCGGTAAATAAGGAGTAGCAACTAGCTACGATAACTACAGAATCTTCACCAAACTTGTTCCTAAGATATACCTCGAAAAACCTGGAAAGAACAGCTAAATACGTTTTATTTAAACCGTAAGGTCGTGCTCTCGCGACAAGCCATGCTGTTTTCAAGTACGAGTATTCTTCACTCCACGGAAGACCTATGAATAAACCATTCACTCTAATCACTATTCCTTCAGAAGTTTTTCACAACAGCTTTTCCTCCATGAGCTCTTAATATTACTAAAGAATAGTTTGTTAATTCTGAGTAGAGTTTCAAATCTACTTCGCTTCCATAAAAGAAATCTACTTCATAACCTGCCTTTTTAAGAACATCAACGATGTAGTTATCAAGCTCTAAGTTAGGGAAATCTATTGAGAGACTATCAGCAACTAAAGCTCTTCTCCGATAAACCTTAACCTTCTCCCTTTGCTTCAATGTAAGAAAAAACGCTTACCAACGATATTACAATAGCTACGAGTAGAAGCATAACAATGATCTTGAAAACAGGAAACTTCCTAACGGAACTCATGTACTCCAACCGTACAATAGTTTTCAAACTAAATTGTTTAAAACAGTTTAGCTTGAAACAGAAGAACGTTATCACAGACAGTGCCGACCTGGCAGACCAGCTAGATGCGCTTGCTTCATTAAATTATTTTCTCCTTAAGTATCTTAGGCAAACGATACCCATTAGTGAAACCATGAGCAACGTTATGAACATAAATGTTTTAGCTTCTTCCCTATATGTTGTATTTTTGGCTAACTCCATGTCTGATAATGCTCCACCCACGACAGGTATTTCGCTTACCCTAACCTCAGTGCCAATGATTACGCTAGGTTCAGGTCAACATACTTGCGCACGAGTATGTAATCTGTTCTTGACACTATTTCAGTAGCTCCCCATTTACCCCATAATCCGATGTACTTAGGCACGAATTTGTTCTTAAACTCTCCTCTGTAATCCCATGGATTGTAAATTTCTTGTCTCCAATACCATTTGAAATCAGCATAACCATTGTGCTCTATAACATCTACTCTGAGCCAAACTTGTGCATCAGCAATAGGTATTTCTGTGAACATGTCCTCAACACATTCTCCATTCCAGCAGCCTTCAACGCAGAGAGTATGTGTTACTGAAACACCTTCAGGACTATCCCTTTAAAAACCTACAATATACCACCCATTACCGTACCTTGGTTCTTCAAGAACGCCTAAGCCTACCTGATGGGTATCGGCATTTATCTCAATGGTGTTCGCCCAGAATTTAACCTCAATACTATACGATGTTAGTTCTATAGGGATTTCTCTGTAGAAACACTACAGCTTCGGCTCATAAATCTCGGCTCCATGGATCATTAACGTATTTGAAACCTATTTCAATGTGGCTATCTATAATGCCGTATCTTCCTGTACCTGACTGCTCAGGGTTAAGGTGCCAGTCTTTCTTTGGTTTATCAATGAAATCATCAAAGAATACAAAGGTTAAAGTTCCATTAGCAGGAGAATTCCGTGTAAATAAGCTATTACTGGGACTTAAAGCCCCTTATGTGCCGAGTACTTGGTTTAACACTAACAGTAAAACTCATGGAGGCGGGAGAAAGAGAAGCCATAAGATCATATGGAGTATTGCTTGAAATACCATACTTGACTTCTGAAGAAACAGAAAAACTAAGGAAAATATTAGAAGATGAAGTACTCCATGAGCAGGAACTTATTGAAGAGGAGGAAGCATTTAAGGACATATTAGGTCATATTAGAGATGCAGTATTGGGCATGAGCGATGGTTTAGTTAAGGTTCTTTCAGTTACGGCAGGATTAGCTGGTGCATACGGTAATCCGCTAAGTGTAGCTATCGGGGGAACTATTGTAGGTATTGCAGGTGCTCTTTCAACGGGTATAGGTGCCTTTACAAGCGTTAGAGCTTAAACGCAAATAAGCGGGAATTTTCTCTAGAGTAGGATTGGCTGCTAAATATGTTTCTCATGTTCTTCATCGCCGTGTAGTAGAATATATGAGGAGAAAAGGGTTTAGTGAAAACGCTGCTAAAATCATTGCAAATGAAGCGCTTAAGAAAAAGAAACTATTAGAGAAAGTAATTGCTGAAGAAAATACGGATTGAAAGAAGAGAAACTCGGCCAACCAGGTAAAGCTGGTTTATACACCAGTTTATTCCAGTTTATTCTATATCACAGGAGCCGTAATACCTCTTATTCCATATTACTTAAAACTCCATGCACAATATGCTCTTCCATTATCCTTCACGACAGCTACATTATTATTAGCCACAATGGGTTTTATAGTAGCTACAGTAACTGAAATAAGCGTTAAAAGAAAAATGTTAGAAATGATAGTTAGCTGGACCCGGCTTAGCAGCATTAACATTTCTCGTAGGGAAATTAGCCTCATTAATCTTCGGTATAAGCGTAGAGCATATTTTCCATAGTTAAGAAAGTGTCTCTCACTTACCAATTAACTCTTTAACTTCTTTCTCCCCTTTTTCTAGCTCCTTTGCCTGTTCTTTATCAAGCATTTTGAGTAGTGCAAGAAATTCTCCGACATGTGTTTTCTCCTCTCCTGCTATGTCTTCAAATACTTTCTTGATTCTTTCATCATCTATTGACCTCGCTAACTGCATGTAGAGATTAATAGCATCTAGCTCTGCTATTATGGCTAGTCTTAAAGCTTCAACTATTTCATCTTTAGAAAGTTTTTTAGGAACCAATTCTAGCGGGTTCTTAGCTAACATAGTAGCACCTAAAGAGATAATTATCAGCCACACTATTAAGTTATGATGGCATCGTAGATATCAGCTTTGAAGAGCGATATAATAATGTGTTAAATACTATGCTATGTTAGAAAATGTTATCTAGAATTAACATTATAAGGAAACCAATAATTAACCCCAAACTAGCTTGTTTTTCATGACCTAAACGGTGGCTTTCAGGTATTATCTCATTACTCACAACATAGATCATAGCACCGCCTGCAGAAGCCATAGCATACGGCAATAGCATGTGAGATATTGTAGTTAAATAAGCTCCTAAAACCCCGGCTACGGGCTCTACTAACCCTGTAAGTAGCGCTACCACAAATGAGTATCTTGCCGTATACCTCAATGTGGCCATTAGGGAAAAAGCTACAGCAAGGCCTTCAGGCGCGTTTTGCAACCCTATAGCTACGGCTAAAACTATAGCTTCTTTAATATTTCCAGTGCCGAATCCGACACCTACAGCTAAGCCTTCGGGTAAATTATGTATAGTTATTGCAAAAACGAAAAGCCATATCCTCCTAATTCTTAAGCGATGATATCCCTCTATACCCTTAATTAAATGTTCATGAGGTAAGTACTCGTTAGCTAGAAATATCATCATGACCCCTAAAATGATCCCCATTAGGGTTACGTAGAGTCCTCCAATGTCTAAGGCAGGTATTATTAGTGAGAAGAAGCTTGCAGCAAGCATTACTCCGGCACTGAATCCTAAAAGAGCATCTATGACTTTTTGCGGTATTTTCCTGAAGAAGAATACAGGTAAAGCGCCTATCCCTGTAGCAAGACCTGCAAGAAGACTACCTATAAATCCTCCTAAAACAGGGCATCTTAGAAAAATTTCTATGACATCTATTATCAGTTTAAACACCTAAATACTGCATGGTTCTTCATCATGGTAACCTTAACTATTATTAGGTACTGCTTTACCCTACACCTTAAACCTCTCTTCAAACCACACATTACCCCTCTCATGATAGCCTAAAACCTCCCAATATCCAACAACATAATGTTCTTTAAAAAATACTTGTAAACAATATAACTTAGCCCTATAGGCACGTTTTCAATAAATAGCAATTTTTCAATATTTAAACCGAGAATCTCCGCTGTCGCTGAAGTTATTTCATAAACTAGCCTAGTTAAATTCTCTATTGTGGAAAACACGTAATTAACATTTCTGCATACATAAATTGCCTCAATATTCTTACGTCTTAAACTTTGAATCTTCTTAAAATAACACTTCATGAAATTACCTCCTACCCCGCATTTTGTAATAGTCTTATTCAACATAGATGCTATAATAGTTAATATACATTACTTACACTTATAAGGAAAATTTTTCAGGCGAGAAATTAATGTGAGGATAGTTAATTTTTCGAACTATATAATTTGATTTTCATATTATATAATATTTCAAAATAACATAATTTCTCGAATATTTGTTGGTGAAAATGTAATGTTGCAACCAGACGCTAAAGCACCTTCATTTGAAATAGATGCCTACAATTCGAAAAAGATGAAGTTGTAAAGGTAAAGCTTGAAGATTTCAAGCGTATCCATACTGGTGATTCATAGAAAATATATGGTACTCTTTTTTCTCTTTACCCTTAAGCGTAATACCTATGAAGATACTAAGTTTAAGTATTTTTAGTCTTCTTTCACAACATCAAGTATTATAGCGGGACATACTCTCTTAACCCCCGGTAATCGTGCTATTTCCTTATGTATCTGCGCTAACTCATTACCATCTTTACCCCAAATAGTTGCTACTATAACGTGGTCTCCTGAGGCAAGTGCTAAATATTTTACATAATCCTTCTCCTTAAGATATGAAAGCACATGAAATATGTTTTCAGGTTCAACATCTATTCCTGTTATTGACACTGCATTATAGCCTAGTTTTTTGGGGTCAATAATAATTGTATATTTTCTTATTAATCCTAATTGCTCTAACTTTCTAATTCTCTTAATAACAGCAACATCACTTATACCTACTATTTTAGCTATTTCACTATAAGGTGTTCTAGAGTTTTTTCGGAGTATTTCTAAAATCTTTAAATCTTTCTCATCAATCATAAGCAATCATCTCCTACTAATCAGTTAGTAACTTAAATATGCCAATACGATAATTTTCCAAAGGTTCTTTTGGTTCAATTATTTTCACCAATTCTGTTTTAATGCCAAGATCTTCTAACACGTATTTTAAGTCTTCAACCCAATCGTTAATTCCACATGTTTCACAAAATGAACCCTTAAATTCAACATACACTACATCGTTAACTATTTTCAATAACTTAGCTTTACTTTCAGGGCTTCGGTGCTTATTGTACAGTCTTATAGCTCTAGATATGTTTCTCTCTATATCCTCATCTTTCTTCATTACATTCCCCTTAAAGAATATCTTATTTCGCTTTTATACTTTTCCTACTTTCCTAGATTCCATGAATATTGCAGCAACTCAGAACGTAAAGTATCCTGCTACGTTTTAGTTTCAGTGTTAACTTAATATTTAGTTCAGCATATATTGGTTCAATAAATATTTTAGCTAGATTTACGGAATTAAATTTTCTTCCTTCCTCAAAGTAGTATACTTCAATAGACCTTATTGAATGTTCTACAGCATCGGGTGCTTCTACTCTAGGCCTATGTGTTTCAGCTTTGCTCACGATTTCTTTTTCTACTTTCTCCATGGTGTAAATTAGCTCTCCAAATGCTTTTATTAATATCACTTCTCCTCGTAAGATTATATAAATTTCAGAATATAAACTTTAGTTTTCTATTTGAGAAATGTTAATTTTCCTAACCTAAACTAAATAAATAGTTAACTGTGATAAATAATTGTAGTAGAGAGGTAATTAACTCTAAATAGAGGTCAATAATGTTGTTGGATGTTCTATTCTAAGGAGAATTGATGGGTTCATAATTGAAGTTAAAATAGGAAGCAAAGTGGAGACTAATTGCAATAAGTGATGCTGGTATAGCAGCCTTAGTTGACATCCATTTGCAAATAAAGGCTTTCGAAAATGCTTTAAAAAGCAACCTTATACCTTGGCTTAGAGGCTGCCATATGGACAAGCGAAATCCCAAATTAAACTCATCAATACTAGATTGCATGCTGAAATATAATGCCATGCTTACATATTTGGAGATAAAAAGTGCGGTTCTTAGAGGGAAAAATGTTACAATGTATCCTGACCGTGTTTCTCTTAGAGAGAGGAGGCTCATAAAAGAACTTATAAATATCGTTCTAAAATGTTTAAACCTAACAGAACTGTTGACAGAAATCTATGAACTAATTAGAGAAGCTACTAAAGTAGGGGTTATGGTGGAAGCTATGGGCATATTTTTTAACCCCTACAATTCTACAATAATGCTAGAAAACCCAGATTTAAAAGTAATCATTTAAAGGGAGCGTGCATTTCTCATTGGAAACCTTAAGAGAGAAAATAAAGAGGCTTCTTATAGAAGCAAGATATCCTTTATCTGTTGAAGAAATAGCTCTTAGTCTTGGCTTAGACCCTAGGGATAAGGACGTAGTGTATGAACATTTGAAACACATTGCAAAGACCATTAGAAGAGAAAGCCGAGGCAGACTAATATTGTACATGTTACCTCCTAAATGTAGGAATTGTGGTTACGTTTTTAAGAATCTAGATAAGCCTAGGAAGCCGAGTAAGTGTCCTAAATGTAGATCTCAGAGAATAGACTCTCCCAAATTTATTATTGAAGAAGTATAGCTGAAGACCCTAACTGAATACCTGCTCTCTTAAGTTTTGAACTACAGTTAGGGCAAAATGCTGCAAGCTTATGATCAACATCGATTACTGAGTTACTGAAGCTCATAACGCACTTTCTATTACTACAATGTTCTAAGCCGAAAGTATGGCCTAGTTCATGCATACATTCCTTAACTAATCTTTCAAAATACCTATCAACGTTAGGTTTAAACCCGTAAAATTCTGGCCTTAGCCTCGGCAGGAAAACCGCAGCTATACCTTTAAACGGGTCCGCTAAGCCAAATACGAAATTCAATGGCTCAACATATGCGTCAAAACCACACACCGCTAAAACCCTATCGTATCCTAAGTATCTAATTTTTTCATAAATCCAATCCAACACTTTACCTGCATGATATTGTTCTCTTAACCAATTATAGTATATTAGCGGCGGGGTAAAGTTCTCCGTTGAAACATCAATTTCACTTACAAATTTTTCACTAAGTACCTCTACAAGCCGCTTTAAAATAGTGAACTCTACAAAGCCGCATGGTTGGATAAGAAGCGTAAATTCGGTGTTCAACGCTGAACCACTAATGTTAAGTGTTTAACTTTAAAAATTTATAGCTTACCTCTTTTAGAAGAGATATGGAGAATAATTTTTATTAACAACATAGAAAATAGTTAAGGTTTGCAAGGTGATTGTATGGTCACTTTAAAGAAAGTAAGTGAGCTAATATATGAAATACCTAAAGGGTCAAGGCCTGGAATGAATGTTCCAGCTAGAATATATGCTGATGAACTATTACTTCAGAAAATGAGAACAGATAGAACATTAATCCAAGCAGCAAATGTAGCTTGCCTACCTGGAATAGTAAGGTATAGCTTCGTAATGCCCGATGGCCATGAAGGATACGGTTTCCCTATAGGCGGTGTAGCAGCATTTGACCCTGAAGAAAATGGCGTTATTAGCCCTGGAGGCGTAGGCTACGACATTAACTGCCTCCCTCCAGGGACGAAAGTGTTAACTTCTTTAGGATGTAGAGTGAATATTGAGGAACTATCTATAGACGATAGAGTAGTGTCCATAAGCAAGAAAAGTAAGGTAAAAGAAGAAGGCGAAGTGGTCTTATTTACGTCAAGATACGAAAATACGATATACGAGGTTAAGACGAAATCTGGTTTTACGCTGAAAGCTACTAGCGACCATCCAATACTTACCAGGAAGAAAGGAATGGTAAGAGTTGACGAATTAGAAGAGGGCATGGAAGTTGCTATATACCCGTTTGAAGGGGTAGACTATGAGAAACCTAAAGAGTTCACCATAATACGCGGTGAAAAGTTACCATATACCTTAAAGAAGGAACTTAAAAAACGTGGTCTTTTACCTCTAACTAGTAGAAATGCGAAATTACCTTACATACTTAAAATACTTGGTTATGTTTTAGGCGATGGGACAATTAACGGTAAGCAGCTAGAAATATATGGTAGCAAAGAGGATTTAGAAGAAATAGGGAAAGACCTGGAGAAACTAGGCTATAAGGCTAAAATTTATTCTCGCAAGAAAACATGTAAGCTCAAAGGATATGTGTTTGAGCGCCAGGAGTATGTATTAAAAGTTTCTGCAAAAAGTCTAGTAAAACTCCTAGCGATTTTAGGATGTCCTGAAGGCAATAAAACCCAAGCTAAATACTGTGTACCATGGTTTATATTTAAATTACCCCTGTGGATGATTAGGCTATTTTTAGCAGGCTACTTCGGAGCAGAACTTTCAAAACCTAGGACAATCAACGGCTATAACTTTTACATGCCAGAGTTAAAGATTGTGAAGATTAAAAAGCTTGAGAAAAATGCTTGGGAATTCTTAGAAGGTATTAAGAAGCTTCTAGAGAAATTCGGAATAAAAGCAGTAATAAGGAAGGCATATGAAAATGAGGACAAGGTTTGTTTAAGATTACTAGTGAGATCCGATACTGAAAACCTTATTAAACTATATTCAAAAATAGGCTATGAATATAATAGTTTAAGGAGAAGATTAGCTAATGCCGCCATAGTTTACTTAAAATTAAAGCAGAAAATTATCGAGGAAAGAAAGATTTTAAGAAGGATATTGAAGGAAGAATATCTTCAAGGCATACCACTAACTGTAATTGTATCGAAATACCGTGGGAAAGTTAACCAAAGGTTTATCGAAAGAAGTGTGTACTCAGAGGTAAAGAATACCAGAATACCTAAGGGCTTAATAAGGTTTGAGGAATACGTTAAGTCTAAAGTTGAGGGAGACATAGTATACGATGAAGTTGAAGAGATAAAAGCAAAACGCTATAATGGGCTAGTTTACGACATTACTGTTTCAAATGAAAACCATAACTTCATAGCTGACTCTTTTGTTGTTTCAAATTGTGGTGTTAGACTTTTAAGAACAAACCTTATGCTAGATGATTTAAAGCCTAAAAAGAAAACTCTACTGGATACCTTAGCGAGAAATGTTCCTTCAGGTGTTGGTAGAGGAGGTCTTATTAGAATATCCATAAGTGAGTTGGATAAGGTTCTACTTGAAGGAGTAGATTGGGCTATTGATAGAGGATATGCTTGGTCGGAAGACAAAGAACACATTGAAGAGAAAGGTCACATGGTAAGTGCAGATCCTGATAAAGTATCTTTAAGAGCAAAACAGCGTGGTGCTCCTCAGCTAGGTAGTTTAGGTAGTGGAAACCACTTCCTAGAGATCCAAACGGTAGAGGAAATTTACGATAGGAAAGCAGCTAAGAGGATAGGTATTGAAGACGTAGGCCAAATAGTGGTCATGATCCATACTGGCTCTAGAGGCTTAGGCCACCAAGTAGCATCAGATTATTTACGTATAATGGAGAGAGCTATGAGAAAATATGGTATAAGAGTACCTGATCGAGAACTTGTCTCGGTACCTTGGAATACTAGAGAAGCTCAAGACTATTTTGCAGCTATGAGCGCTGCAGTTAACTATGCGTTCACAAATAGAACCCTAATAACCTATTGGGTTAGGGAATCATTTAAACAAGTATTCCATCAAGACATCGATAAGTTAGGTCTCGAACTCATATATGATGTCGCCCATAACATAGCTAAAGTAGAGTACCATGAAGTAGGAGGTAAATGGAAGAAACTCATAGTGCATAGGAAAGGAAGTACGAGAGCTTTTCCGCCAGGTCACCCGGAAATACCTAAAGACCATAAGGAAATAGGTCAAGTAGTCCTAATACCTGGTTCTATGGGGACTGCAAGCTATGTTCTTCTAGGTGTGAAAACAGGTAAAGAAGCATTCTACTCTACGTGCCATGGTAGTGGACGTTTACTTTCAAGAGCAGCAGCTGTCAGGAGATATAGAGCAAGTGAAGTAATTAATGCTCTTAGGAAAATGGGCATCGAAATAAGAGCAGCATCTAAGAGAGTAGTTTGCGAAGAAGCTCCAGGAGCATATAAGCCATCCGACGCTGTTGTGAAAGTTGTTCATGAAGCAGGGCTCTCAAGGGTTCTACTGAAACTAAGACCATTGGGTGTCGTTAAAGGCTAAAAAGCCTCCTAATATAGTCAACTAAACATTTTAATCCATCGCAACATAAGTACGTTGATGCATTTTTACCTAAACTTGGATTACATGTCCATGCTATAGAAAACCCTACCTTCTTAAAAACAGGTACGTCAAAAACACTATCACCAACATATATTACCTCGCTCATTTTTAGCCCTTTATTCTTAACCCAAATTGCTAATATTTTTTCCTTATCAAGCAAAGGCACCTTAACTACGCCTCCAGGTATTAATTGATCTTTTTCATTAAACAACAATTCATTTGCTAAGTAGTAGTCTATTTCAAGTATTTCAGCTACGTATTTCGCTAAGATACTAATACCTGAAGTTATTATCGCTGTTTTTAATCCGAGTTTTTTAAGTTCATCAATTGCGTCTTTTGCTTGCTTGTCAATTGTAGCTTTAAGCAGAACGTTAACTATTTCGCGCTTTGATACTTTCCTTTTCTTAATCCAAAGCAGTGTGTCTAGAAACATGAATTCTTTATATGTTATTTTTCCCTCAAGATATGCTCTAAAGTTAGGTATAGCATTAACATTAAAGTAGGAATGTAAGATTTGCCAACTGCTACTCTCCTTAACCAAAACCCCGTCCATGTCGAAAACTATTACCTTATACATACCTTATCTATCCTAGAAACTTTTCAGCAATAGATCTAATAAGCAGCATTTTCGCGTTTCTCTCAGCAACAAGAACTCTATGTAGTGCGTCTTCGAGAGTTTCCCCAACACCAACAACACCATGACCTCTAAGGATAGCTAGCGAATTAGGTCCCTTTAAACCGTTAGCTACAGCTTCAGCTAATTCTATGCTTCCTGGTGGTAATCTTGGAATAACAGATATTCCATCGGGGATATAGTCTTTAGTTTCCGTAGTAGTTTCCAGCAAGGCCTCATCTATGTTTGTTAAAATATCTGTTAAGGCCACAGTACATGGATTATGCGCATGCACAATAGCTTTAACTGCATCGAATCTTAGATATATTAGCTTATGCATTCTATATTCCACGGAAGGTCTTAGCCCTTTTACGTTACTCCACCTGTCGTTGAAGTAAACAACAACTAAATCATCTATTTTTAAACTATTCTTAGGAACATGACTAGGCGTGATGATGAAATAGTTTTCTGCAAATCTATAGCTTATGTTTCCATCATATACTTCAATTAATCCTCTATCAAAAAGTACTTTTGATGCCCAAACTATTTTTTCTTTAACAGAACCTATGGTTTCCATATCTTTCAACCTAAAACTTTAACATTAGAGGAACCGCAATATGGGCATTTAATCTCCTTCTTTTCAATATTCTTTACCGTAAAATACCCTCCTTTACCCTTCTTAGCGCAGTCTCTACATTGACATCTAATTCTCGCCATTTACTTTGCACCTCAACTCTATAATACCATAGGTAGAGAGTTTATAAATACTACTTTAGAAAGGAATGCTAATAGTTTTATAAGGTGAAGGCATTTGCTTAGAAAACTTGGCATCGTAGAGGATGTTAAAATAGATTCCTCAATCAGAGCTTATGACTTAATAGGAATTTACGAGAAAATTCACGGATTTACACCAGCCTACCTTGTTGAAGCATCTAAAATACTTGCTACAATGGTTTCAGATGAAGAATCTGTAAACTTCTTAGCATTTACTGGGAACATTGTTGCCACAGGTGTAAGAGGATTATTAGCACAACTTATTGAGGAAAAATACTTTAATGTGGTAGTAACAACATGTGGCGCCATAGACCATGATATCGCTAAAGCATTTGGTGGAAAATACTATAAGGGGTATTTCGAAGCAGATGATAGGGTTCTTGCTGAGCAGAAAATTCACAGGCTAGGTAATGTTTTTATACCGCAAAACGACTATGGGCCTCTGATTGAAAGGATAACATTTAACATACTGAATGAGCTTACAAAGCTTAAGAATGAGTGGAGTGTTTATGAAATACTTTGGGAATTTGGAAAACGTATTAGTGACTCAAACTCCATCCTTAGAGCAGCTTACGAAAATAAGGTACCAATATTTGTTCCCGGAATAGTTGATGGAGCTTTTGGAACAGACTTATTCATGTACTCGCAAATGCATTCTTTCAAAATAAACCTATTCAAGGACATGAAGAAACTAGCTGAAATAGTTTTTACGTCGAAAAAGACTGGTGCGCTAATAATAGGTGGGGGTATAAGCAAACATCATACGATATGGTGGAATCAGTTTAAAGAAGGACTAGATTATGCAGTGTACGTTACCACAGCATCAGAATACGATGGGAGTTTAAGCGGGGCTAGGCCAAGAGAGGCTATATCTTGGGGCAAAATTAAACCAGAAGCAAGAAAAACTGTGGTTTACGGTGACGCTACATTGCTCCTTCCTCTGCTGTACATAGGTATGAGATACTACTTAAGTAAGAGAGGGTAATAAGATAAACTTACCATGCCCGTATTATGAGGTACTGTTGTTTATAAAGCAATATATGCATAAATATAAAATATCGGAGCTTACAATAGCTATAAAGCTGAATGGTGTTAATGGCCATGGGTAGAAATGTAAGAGAATCGTTTAGGAGCCTTAGCGCTGCAGAATTCTTTTATAGAAATAGGGAAATTGCAGGTTTCTCCAATCCAAGTAGAGCGCTTTACCAAACAGTTAGAGAGCTCGTGGAAAATGCTCTTGATGCTTGCGATTCCCATGAAATCCTTCCCTCATTATATATTGGAATTAAGCTTGTAAACCCTCAAAAATCATTTTACAAGGTAACTGTTTCAGATAATGGAATAGGTATTCCTCCACATTACGTTCCTTACGCTTTCGGCAAGGTTCTTTTCGGGTCAAAATATAAGCTAAGACAAACACGTGGAATGTTCGGTTTAGGAGCTAAGATGGCAATACTATACGGCCAACTAACCACAGGAAAACCTGTAGAAGTTGAAACAACACCACTAGGAAGCCGCTATAGGTACTACTTCAAAATAATGGTTGATATAAAGAGAAATGAACCGATAATTCTTGAACAGAAAATACGAAGATTAAAAAAGAAATCCCATGGAACAACCATATCAGTCGTTATAGAAGGAGACTGGTCAAGAGCTAAAAACAAAATTTACGAGTACATTAGGAGAACAGCCATAGCTACTCCTTACGCCAATATAACGTTCGTCCCTCCTAATAGTGATGATGCCATAGTTTACAAACGTGTAACAAATAAAATGCCCCCGCCACCAAAGGAGGTTAAGCCTCATCCACACGGCATTGACATAGAAATGCTTAAAATGCTCATATCGGTGACCGAAGCTTCAACATTGAAGGAGTTTCTTGCTAGAACATTTCAAAGCGTCGGACCTATAACGGCTGAGAAGTTCCTAAGAAACATAGGTTTTGATCCTAACATGTCTCCCCAAAACCTTACAACAGAAGGTATAAAGGCCTTAACTAGCGAACTTAAAAAGTATAAAGGCTTTAAACCTCCAAGGGCGGACGCGCTTTCACCACTAAGCGAAGACCTAATAATTGCCGGTCTCAGGAGAGTGTTAGAACCGGAATTTGTTACTGCAGTAACGAGAAAGCCTTCAGCCTACTCTGGCCACCCATTTATAGTTGAAGTAGGTATTGCCTACGGGGGGAAAATACCTCCTACTGAAGAACCTCAGCTATATCGATTTGCAAACAAAATACCACTACTTTACGATGAAAAAGCTGATGTTTCATGGAAAATAGTTTCAAATACTATAGACTGGAAAGCCTATGGAGTAGATTTTCCAGCACCATTAGCGGTACTCGTCCATATATGTAGCACAAAAGTACCCTACAAGGGGGTAGGGAAGGAAAGCATTGCTGAGGTTCCTGAGATAGAAAGAGAAATAAAGAACGCAATCAGAGAAGCAGCGAGAAGGCTGCGAACATACATATTTAAGAAGAAAAAGGAAGAAGAGCTAAAGAAGAAGACAATAATCTATGTAAAGTACATACCGGAAATAGCGTATAGTTTAGCAACTCTAAGTAAACCACCAAGTGCAGAAATAAATGGAGGAGGATTAACAGTTAAAGAGCTTGAAAGAATGCTTCTAAACCTGGTACGAGAAAAACTTCAAAAATTAGGGGTCTCGATAAATATTGAATCCCTAAGAAAAAGCATAAGGATAAAGTGAGGTGCTAAAATATGAGTGAGCAATTTTACGATGTAGACTATAAACAGAGACTTGAAGCTGCCGAAATTCTTCATAAAACTTTCGTAGAAATTATAGAGCAGATTAAGAGAAAGGAGAATCCCACACTAATTTTCCCTAAGAGAACACTAAGCAACACTATCTACGATGAGAAAAGAAAACTCCTATTACTTGGCCCTGAAACACAAAAACGAAAATTCTTAGATGTAAATGAAGCGAGGAAATTCATGCAAACACTGCTCATGGCTAAAATAATTTATGAAGCACTAATAAACAACGAATATCCTACAATAAGAGACCTATATTATAGAGGAAAACACAGCATAATATATTACGATCATAAAGGTAGAAGGAGAGAGGAAAATACATGGGATGAACAGAAAGAATCAGATGCAATAATAAGAGACATTGAGGTGCTGACAGGTCTCCTAAGAGAAGACATGCTAATTTTAAGTAAGGAAAAGGGCAAGCTTGTCGGGAAAATAAAGCTAAAATCTGGCGGTGATGTAATCGATGCTTCTAAAATGGGTCATGGCGCTTACGCCTTAGAACCAACACCGGACTTAATAGAAATACTTGACGTAGATGCGGACTTCGTACTCGTTGTAGAGAAAGATGCTGTTTTTCAGCAACTACATAGGTATAGGTTCTGGGAGAAACATAGAGCCCTACTAATAACTAGTGCGGGCCAGCCCGATAGAGCAACAAGGAGATTTGTAAAAAGACTTAATGAGGAATGTGGTCTTCCCGTGTACATACTCACAGATGCCGATCCTTATGGATGGTACATATATTCTGTGTTCAAAATAGGCTCAATAACACTTTCGTACGAGAGCGAGAAATTAGCTACACCTAAAGCAAGATTCCTAGGAGTGAGTATGACAGATATTTTCGGCGAGCGTAATAGCAGAGGGAAAATAGTTAAACAACCATACTTAAGCAGTAGTGAACGCAAAAACTTCATAATTAAGGCAACACCAAGAGATATAAAAAGAGCTAAAGAACTATTGAACTATAAGTGGTTCCAAACTAAGCAGTGGAAGAAAGAAATTCTAATGTTCATAAATAAAAAAGTCAAATTAGAAATAGAAGCCCTAGCTAGTAAGAGCATAAAATTCCTCGCAGAAAAATACATACCAGAGAAAATAGAGAATGGCTGGATAGATTAGCAAAAATATTTACTCTTAAACGCTTTTACGCTTAATTCCCCTTAACTTGTAAACGATAAGCTTTGCTATAGGGTAATCGAAAACTACGACATGAACTATATTGTAAGCAGCCGTTACAAGTAATACTATTACTAAACCTACGGTGAAATTAGGATTAACCACCATTACTACTATCTTAAATAAAGTTACTAGAAGAACAAAGTTCGCTATAGACATTACTAAAGCCCTAAACACGGAGGATATTAAAACACGAGTAAATTCCCGTGTTTTTCTTTTAAATAAATGAAAACCAATGATCATTGAAAGTACAGCTAAAAACTTCATAAGTGGACCTATAGGTACGAATTCTCCTCTAAATAGCAAGAATATAAAATGCAGAATAGCTACTAAAACGCTGACTTTAAAACCATATAGGAGGTATGCTATGAGAGAAGGTATTTCTGAAGGATCGAAAACCAAATAAGAGAAGGGTGGAGGCATCCTAAGTATAGTACTAGCTCCACTTAAAGTCAGTAGTGAAGCTAGTGCTGCTAAAATAGATGCACATGCTATTTCTCGAGATTTCATGGTGAAGCACGCTCTAACCTAAGCCGAGGAATAACTATTTAACGTACTCAAATTTAAGAGTAGCTACTCAAATTTGAGTATATTAATTAATAACATAGTATTTGCTATAACATAAGCGGTGGAATAGAGTAATGCATAATAATTTTATCAGCAAAGCAATTAAGAAAATCAGTGTTAAGGAATTCGCTAAAATGATTGACCATACTATCTTAAAACCCAATGCTACATTAAACGACGTAAAAAAAGTTTGTGACGAAACTCTAAAATATGGTTTTGCAGTAGCAGTTATCCCACCATTCTATGTGAAACGTATTGCTGAAGAATATAGGGATTGCAAGATAGCTACAGTAGTAGGTTTTCCCCTAGGTTTTCAGAGCTTATATGTGAAGAAGAAGGAAGCTGAAGAAGCAGTAAGCAATGGAGCTTCAGAAATAGACATGGTAATGAACATTTCAGCCTTTAAAACAGGCAATAGAGAATACGTGTTAAATGAAATAGCTGAAATAGTAGATGTTGTAAAGGGCATGGGTAACATAGTTGTTAAAGTAATTATTGAAACAGGCTATTTAAGCGACGAAGAAATAATTGAAGCTTCCAAAATAGTAGCTAATGCTGGAGCAGACTATGTAAAATCATGTACAGGGTTCGGCCCAAGAGGAGCCACTGTACATGATGTACGATTAATGTATAATGCCGTTAAAGGTAAAATAGGTGTAAAGGCTGCAGGCGGTATAAGACATGTCGAAGACGCCATAGCTATGGTATCTGCAGGAGCTTCGAGAATAGGTACGAGCAGTGGTGTACGCATTATAGAGGAGTATAAGAAGCTAAAGGAGCATCTAGAATCTTAATTTAGGATAAGGTAATGGCGCTCGCTTATGCTCTGTCTTTTTTACTCTTTCCAGAATAGCTTTAACATCATCTATTCTCAATCCTATTTCCTTTGCTAACTCGTTAATTGCGAGTTTTTTCTCGAAATATCCGTAGAGGATTTGGTCTATTACATCATAGTCGAAACCTAGCTCCTCTACAGCTAAATGTCCTTTCCATAATCCTGGCGAAGAGGGTTTTTCATAAATTTTTCTAGGTAATCCTAAGTATTTAGCTAGCATTCTGACCTGAGTCTTATACAGGTCGAGTATGGGAAAGAAGTCTGCTGCTCCATCACCATACTTAGTGAAGTACCCTAGCAAATATTCGCTTCTATCACTAGTACCTGCTACAAGCTTCTTCAATGCATTAGCATGATAATACAAGATAACCATCCTAACTCTAGCTATAATGTTTCCTCTAACTACTTTACCTATCAATTTTGTAAGCCATGGAGAACTCTCAATTATTGATTTAACGCATTCACCTATATTTATGACCTTATATGAAATACCTAATAGTCTTGCAATCTCAATAGCATCTTCTACATCACTCTTAGAAGTCTCCTTGTGAGGCATTATTAAAGCTAAAACATTTTCCCTACCAAGAGCCTTAGTAAGCAACGTAGCTGTTACTGAAGAATCTACACCACCACTTAAACCTAGAACAGCACCATTAACACCTGCTGAGGAAACATATTTCCTAATAAAATCTAAGGCCTTATTCTCGATCTCACTGTAGTCTAAGTTGATTATTTCTTCTAAAATACCCAAACAATTTCACCAAGTTAAGAATTAGGACAGTTACTTATTTAGACTTCTACGTATGGCCAATGTTTTGCTAAGATTTAGAATAAAGGGTAGGCAAATAAGGGTCAACACATAGTATGCTAGAATTCTCCACAGAACTACACCTGCTCCAGGTTTAATAATAGATAATCCAGCTTCCATACCTATAGAACCTGCAGGCAACGGTACTATACCTAGAGATAGTGCGAAAAGATACGCTACCAGCGAACGAATAAACTCTATATTCGCACCTACGGCTAAATACGCTAAAAACACTGAAAAAGAAGTAAAAACTATCTTCAACAAAGTTAGGAAAATAAATATTACATGATCTAAGATGCTGAGTTTTACATCAGAAAAGTTTAATTCCATAGTTTTGATGTCAAAGTACTCTCTCAAAAAACCAAATCTTTCAATAACACGCAATATCGCGCTGTAAATTTTCCTTCGTCTCAGAAAAATTGAAACCCACAGTGTAACAATCAGTGTTGAAGAGAACATTGGAAGAACGCAGTACAGGTTTCTTTCAGCAACCAAGTAAAACATGGCGAAGAACAAGGCAAGCATATTGGGAACAAGAACATCCAATAATATTTCGTATAAGACTATTGCGAAATTTTTACCGGAATTATTTGCAATCCTAGTTATAGCGTAGAACCTTAATATTTCACCACCGCTATGTGTTGGGGTAATATTGGATATGAACTGCGAAGAAAACCATATTGTAAGGCTATCCATGAACCTAAGTTCTTTACTTAGAAGAGAAAGCCTAACAGATGAAATAATTAATGAGAAAAATAGTGCAGAAAGAGACAGTATTACATAAATGAAATTCACATTTAAAATGAATTCTAAACTTACGTCAACTATGAAACTGTAGAGGATGAGAACTAAAGTAACTACGAAAACAGCTAAAACTACGTTTTTAAGGCTGTATATGTTTAAGCTTCTCATTAACTATCTTTCACCTTTAATCTTAGCTAAAACTCTTACATCAGTTATTACCGTTTCAGGATATTGCCCTTTCTCATCTTTTTCATATTTTTTAACCATATCCCATATGGTAAGTAATGCGGTCATAGTTGCTACTAAAGCCTCCATTTCAACACCGGTCTTAGCTGTGGTTCTTACCTTTGTTTTAACTTCGATAAAACTATCTTCAATACTAAAATCTACATCAACATGGGTTAATGGTATTGGGTGACATAAAGGTATTATCTCCGAGGTCTTTTTTGCCGCAAGAATTGCAGCTACCGTAGCTACAGACAGAACATCCCCTTTCTCTATTTTCTTACTTTTAACAAGCTCTATTGTTTCCTTCTTTAAAACAATTTTACCCAAAGCAATAGCCTCCCTATACACTTCAGGCTTAGGTGAAACATCAACCATCCTTACCTTCATATATTACTCACCTCTCTTCATGCTCTCCTTATAGTATGGTTCTCTTAACTCATTAGCTTTAACTATTGCTTCCTTTATTTTTTCAACCTTAACATTATCATCGTAGCTTTCATTCCTAAGAATACTTTTTAAATCTATCACAGGTTTTAGAAATAGACACGTCTTAATACTGCCATTAGCTGTTATTCTCAGCCTGGTACAGTGCATGCAAAAGTCAGGATTACATATTGGCCTAACAAACTCTACAATACCTCCATTAACGTAGTATTGAGGCCTATTATGCATATACCTTCTATAAACAACTTTAGATGCTTTCTCTTTGATAATTTTCTCAAAAGAACTTAAATCTACATGTAATTTCTCGTAATTCCTAGATCCAAGTCCTTCAGGTTGCAACTCTATTACTTGGAGAATAGCACCTAGATTCCTAGCATATTCTATAAAATCCCAGAACTCATCCTCATTAAATCCTCGTAAAAGAACGTAGTTTATTTTTACGGGGTTAAAACCAGCATCTATTGCAGCTTCAACACCCTTTAAAGTCTTCTCTAATCCGTCAACACCGGTTATTTCCCTATAAACTTCTCTTCTCAAGCTAGGAATACTTACATTAACCCTCCTTAAACCTACCTCCCTAAGCTTGTAAGCATATTCCGATAGAAAGTAACCATTTGTTGTTAACGCTAAGTCTAAAGGCCGAAGACTATTTAATAAGTTGACTATTTCAACAATATCATCTCTCAACAAAGGCTCACCGCCTGTAAGCTTAAACTTCCTAATATCAAGCTCAGAAGCAGCTTTCGCAATAAGATAAATTTCATAAGGCTTTAACTCATCGGCTTTCTTAAAACCTAATTCTCCCTCTCTATGACAGTAAATACAAGCGTAATTACAGGCTACCGTAACTGAAATTCTTAAGTGAAGTATTTGTCTTCCGAACTTATCTACTAGCATTTATAAAACCCTGTTTTACATTATCTCCTTATAAGTTCAGGGTTAAATATTCTTTAATCTCTAAGAAACATATTCACCGTAAACAATAATTAAAGGAATCACTGAAACCATGTAATGAGTGTACTCAGAAATGTCAGAAATAATTAAGGTAGCTTCAGTAAATCCTAAAGAAATAGCCACTTTAGCCATAGAATACAAAAAGAAATTACGAACATTGGAAAGAGAATTAAATAAATATCTTTTGAAATATGGATTTGAAATAAGTTATCATTATGAACTAAGTGTGATTAAAATATCCAATAAAGATGAAATAAGAATACAAAGTCTAATTAATCAAAAACCCATTTTAGTATTTCCTGCAATAGAAACAAGACAAGAGAGAAAATTATGCGACGTCTTTATACTAGAAAACGGAGCAATACTACTAAGGATCACAACAATAAAAAGAAGGAAAATAAAGGAACAGTACTATGTGTTAACGAGGAAGGGGCTAAAGCAGATAATTTAACTAATGTAAATAGGTTAAAAAAAATAATTAAAAATTATGTTTTACATCTTCTTACCATGCATCGTCTTCTATGGGGTCGCCTGCTAAGGCTCCTATAAGTAGAATAGCTACAAGTACAGATAGCTTTAAAGCTAACATAGTTTTTGTAGGATCTCGATAGAGAATTTCAATGATTCTTGATATTTTCTCCATAGCTGTCAGCCGTGAGAGAATAGATATTATACGCCAATAGAGTTTTTCATTTTAACACATTGTGCCTTATTGAAAATTTTAAATAAACAAAAAAGTAGAAGATATTTTGGAGTACTATCCAGAACGCTACCATTGTAGGCATTTATTGACACCAGGTTAATACATTGAAGAGGATGTTAACACCAAAAGAAGCAGCATCGGCTATAGGAGTTTCTTACTGGACCATACTTAGGATGATCAAAAAAGGTGAATTAAGAGCACTAAGAACTCCAGGAGGACATTATAGAATACCTATATATGCTTTAGAACATCAATTATCTCGTTTTTCTGGAACTAAGGTCTACAGAGAGAAGGCAGCGATAGAAAAAAACATAGAGGCTTTCAGGAAGTATTTTACACCGGACTTAGCTAAAATCTTAGAGACAATTCAATCTTACCAGGGATTACCTACAATATCGGATTTAGCTAGAATATTAAACCTACATGTATCTTCCATTTGGTACAAGATAAAAAAACTGAGAACAGGCGGGTTTGCTTTTGGTGCAGATATAGATCACTACAAATTGGGACTAATTAAACTACTTGTTTTCCTTAGTAAAGTAGTTAGTTTAGAAGATATTCCAAGAGCTTTTTTAAGATACTATGCGCCTATAGTGCCTAAGGGTTTGTTCTTAGTCTATTACATCCCCCTAGCCTACAATATTGAGAATGTTTTAAGGCTTTTTCCTGAACCTTTGCTTGAATACTATTGGGTAGTTGAAGAGACTTATTGCTCTAAACCCAAATACACACTGTACTATGATTTTAAGGAAAGAAATATTATATTCGATTGGGAGCTCATGATAGGAAGATATCAAGAGAAGTTAGGCAAGACTATATTTTCTGAACCTGAAAAACCTACTAAAATAGATTTAATAGATCTACTTATCGCTAAAGAGCTTGAGAAAAATCCGTTCATTAGCTTAAGAGAGATCCAGTCAAGAATAAGAATGCACGGGATAAATCTTAAGTATAGCAGAATCCTAAGACACTTTAAAAACCATCTACTAAATAGACATGTAATTAGAGGTATAAGGCTTAGACTTGTTCCTTTGCCTTCGGAATATAATACGCTATTTATAGCTAGAGTACATGGTAACTTCTACGCGTTACACGCTTTAGTTTCTACGTTACTTGAGCATCCGGCATTCACCATAGCTAATATATCGTTCCGTGAAAAACAGGTATTTATAGGAGGGGTAATACCCTTTTCGAAGATAGTTACCTTAGCTTCGCTTATGGAGTCTCTCAGTGGAATAAAAGAGGTTGACATAAAGCTCTTAGATAGAGAAAAAAGAAGAGCATTTACTATCCCGTACGCTCGTGAGTTTTACCATGGTAGGTGGATTTTGAGATTTAAGTAAGTTTTTCAGTGCAAATGTTGGCAAATATAAAATAACTTTCTAATATAACTTTTTCGACACTTAACTCAGTGACTGATATGGAGGCTCTTTGCTGTTTGCGTTTAGATAAAAGTTTCAAAACGTATTTAGCTCTTCAAGAGCTACTAGTTGAAACTAATTTGGGTAGTAATGTGATTAGTGCCTTAGACAAGGCATTCTTCTACCTTCTAAATAGGGAGTTAGATGTTGAGTCTAAGAGATTTATTCTTAGATTTATATTCTATGTTCTATCGAAATACTCTGACAATCCCTTAGTAATGCACTGCACGTCTGAGGAGAAAGAGTTGTTTGAAAAAATAGTTAAGGAACCTAGTTTTTTCCATGAATTAATGTCTAAAAAAGTTAGTGTTTTCTCAGGTGAGCTCCTATCTTATATGTAGTAGGCTAGATTACTTACTCATTTCTTCCACTAGTTTGGCAATTCTCTTTACTCCTTCATCTATTAGGTTCGGTTTTGCCATTGAGAAGTTTAGTCTTATAACGTTCTTACCTATTTCACCTAGGAAGAATGGTGTTGCGGGAATTACTGCTACATCGTATTTCTCAAGTAGAGCATCAGCGAAAGCGTAGCTTTCTATGTGTTCCGGTAGCCATAGTAGTATGAACATTCCTGCTACAGGTCTTGTATGTTTGAGCTCAGGTAAGTGTGTGTCTAAGGCTTTTAGCATTAAGTCTCTCTTATGCTTATATGCTTCAATAGCTTTAAGCTTAATATCTTTAAACATTTTTCTCTTTAGAACTTCTAAAACTAAGTACTGTGAAGGTACTGGAGCACACATATCCATTGGCTGTTTACTATATCTTACTTTTTCTATTATTTCCTCTGGTGCTTCTAACCAGCCAACTCTTAAGCCTGTTCCTAAAACTTTACTAAATGATCCTGCGTAAATTACTCTTTCCTCTTTGTCCATGGACCTTAATGGTTTTACTTCTACTTCCTCATAAACTAAGTGATTGTACGCTGTATCTTCAACAACAAGTATATCGTATTTTGACGCTATTTCTAATAAGTGCTTTCTTCTCTCCATACTCATTGTTATTCCTGAAGGGTTTTGACCGGTCGGTATAGTGTATATGAGCTTTATAAGCCTGCCTTCGCTTTTAAGTTTCTTAATTTCTTCTTCAAGTTTATCGGTTTTCATTCCTTCATCGTCCATTTCTATACCGATAAGCCTTACTCCGTAGTGTTTCCAGCATAGCAGTGTATTTACATATGATGGGTTCTCTGTTATAACAATGTCTCCAGGTTCAAGAATAATTCTAGCGATAATGTCTAGTGCTTGGGATCCTCCAACAGTTACTATTATTTTCTCGTATGTTGTCTTTATTCCCTCATATTCTTCCATGAACTTAGCTATTTCCTCTCTTAAATCTAGAACTCCTTCAGCGGGAGCATAGTTTACGATTTTAGGTATATTCTTAAATACTTCAGCTGAAAGGCTAGCATAAATATCTCTGGGCAGTACTTCAGGGTCTGGTTCTCCAGCTGCAAAAGATATTACAGGTCTTATTTTAGACCTATAAGCTATTTTAGCTACTGCTTCTCTGATAGGCGAAGGATACATGTAATTTACTCTGCTAGCGAAAAACTTATTGTAATCAGGTTTCCCCATAGAGAACACCAAGTAGTTTTCTTAACTAACTATTATTTCTGTGTATCTTACCCATTATACTTACCCTACTTACAGTTAATTAGTAATCTCTATAGAATAACTATAAAGAATAAATAGTTTCCACATAAAAGTAGAGAAGTTAGCATTAATTATAATGCTTAGTTTCCAGCTGAGACAGATATCTAGAGAATTGATGAACAGACATAGACATAGGGTTCACCATAAATTAATTATTTGGAGGAGGAAATAAAATGGTTCACTTTCCGCCATAATAAGGCTGTAAATAAAGATAAAGAACGTTATCTATGGTTATGTCTGATCGACTTATGCTGAAGGTGTTTGCTCTACTCTATACACGTTAAAATCCGAGAGTTATTAAGGATGCTTAAAAAGCATTAATAGATTTTGCGTTTGTAGATGTTCTTAGGTGGAGCACTAGTATAAGGCTGGTGATGCGTGCTGACTAAAGAGTCTTTAGAGATCGCTGTAAGAAATATTCACGAACAATTCCGGAGGCTCCATGAAAGACATACTGAGCTCATAGTCATTCTGATAACGTCTATCATCGTAGCGCTCCTAGTCAACGTTCTCGCATTACCTCTCCAAGCTCTTGTTGAAAATATCGCCTCAGTTCTTTGTATGCCTAAGGAAACTGTATACTTACTGCTAAC
>Ga0190363_1000066_pt1 | contig 55668 bp, 53 predicted proteins | sample 48721867_MG_FD_161272 | JGI IMG/M metagenome (GOLD analysis project Ga0190363, IMG submission 161272) | Hydrothermal vent microbial mat bacterial communities from Southern Trench, Guaymas Basin, Mexico - 4872-18-6-7_MG | ecosystem: Environmental > Aquatic > Marine > Hydrothermal vents >...
AAAGAAAGATAAAAAGAAAGGGAAATCAAACCTAATTTAGTAACATAGCCTATCCAGAATAAAGTGGAAAGAGAAAAAAGGAATCCAACAAAAAAAGAATAAAAAAAAAGAGATTTGCCTTTTAAATTCTCCAAAAGAAATAAAAAAGGAACAAAAGAAAACCAGATAAAAAAAGAAAGAAAGGGAAAGTTAAAGCTTAAAGCAGACAGAATCGCGGTTAAAGAAGCATAAAGAAAATTCACAAATTCACATCTATTGAAAACGACCACAACACTTTTTGTATTTTTTTCCACTTCCACAGGGACAGGGATCATTTCTTCCTATCTTTTTCCCTTTAACTACAGGTGTCTTTTTTTCTTTTTTTTCTAAAGAAGAATACTCAGAATGCACATAACTTTTAGGCACTGCTTCAAATACAGAATAAAATTCTTTAGGGGTAACCTCTATATGAAAAATAAGATTGACAATCTCTTCTTTAGCAGAAGCAACCATCTCTTCAAAAAGAAAGAAAGACTCTCTCTGATACTCCACTATAGGATCTCTGCTGGCATAACCCCGCAGATGTATTCCTTCTTTAAGATAATCTAAAGCTAACAAATGCTCCTTCCAGTGATGATCAATTACCCACAAAGCTAAACTTTTCTGCATCGCAGATAAAGTTTCTCTTCCCAATTTTTTCTCCAGTTCCTGATATAAAAAAGAGACCTTTTCTTTTACCTCTTTTTTAATCTCTTCAGCATTTATATAAGCAGAAAATTCTTTATCTAAATTTATATTAAAAGTTTTCTTCAGCCAGCTATTTAATCCTTCAAAATCAGAAGTAGCATAAAAATTCTTTATCTTTTCTTCAATTACCTCATCAATAATTTGCCATATCTCTTCTTCTACATCCTCTTTCTCAAGAAAAATTCTTCTCTGTTTATAAATAACCTCTCTCTGTTTATTCATCACATCATCAAATTTTAAAAGGTCTTTTCTTATCTCAAAATTATGTGCTTCTACTCTTTTTTGAGCAATCTCTATAGAACGGGTAATTAAAGGATGCTCAATAGGCTCATCTTCAGGAAATTTAAATCTTTCCATAAGGAAGTATATTCTTTCAGAGCCAAATAATCTCATTAAATCATCTTCTAAAGAGATATAGAAACGCGAAGAACCAGGGTCTCCCTGACGACCCGCTCTTCCTCGCAGCTGATTATCAATGCGTCTTGCCTCATGACGTTGCGCTCCAATAACATGAAGCCCTCCCAGCTCCACTACTTTTTTGTGTTCCTTATCAAATTGAGGTTTATATTTTTTATAAATTCTCTCATATTTCTCTTTATAATCAGGGTCTGAGGAAGAGACATTATTCTTTCTTAAAACATCCTTTACAAAATAATCAATATTTCCTCCCAAAATTATATCTGTTCCTCTTCCTGCCATGTTAGTAGCGATAGTTACCTGTCCTAACCTTCCTGCCTGAGCAACGATATAAGCTTCTTGTTCATGATATTTAGCATTTAAAACATTGTGAGGAATACCTTTTCTTTTAAGCATTAGGGATAATTCTTCAGAATCATCAATAGAAGCAGTTCCTACAAGAATTGGTCTTCCTTTTTTATAAAGTTCTTCAATTTCAGAAACAATCGCCTTAAACTTTGCTTTTTTTGTCTTGTAGATTCTGTCGGGATAATGAATTCTTTTTAAAGGTTTATTGGTAGGAATAACTACCACATCTAAATTATAAATATGTTTAAATTCGGCTGCCTCTGTGTAAGCGGTTCCTGTCATTCCTGCCAGTTTTTTATACATACGAAAATAGTTCTGCAAAGTTATTGTTGCCAAAGTCTGGGTTTCTTCCTGTATTCTTAATCCTTCTTTAGCCTCAACTGCCTGATGGAGTCCTTCAGACCAGCGCCTTCCCGGCATAAGACGACCGGTAAACTCATCAACAATAATAACACGACCGTCTTTTACAATATAGTCTCTATCTCTTTTAAATAGATAATGTGCCCTTAAAGCTTGCTGAATATAATGCAACCATGTATAAGAAAATCTATCAGGTAAATCTTCGGAGATATTTTTTACTTTAAGAAGAGACTCAGCTTTTTCCTCACCTCGTTTAGTAAGAAAAATAATATGTGTCTTTTCCTCAACAATAGCATCATACATCTCCTCAAGTCTTTGTGGTTCTATCCGTGTCTCTTTTCCATCAATTTCTTTCAATATCACATAACCTTCTTTTGTATCATAGCGAGAGATAACTTTTTTCACTTTTAAAGAGCGAGCTACTCTATCAGCAAGATAGTATTTTTCAGTAGAGATTTCTGCCGGACCTGAGATTATTAAAGGAGTTCTTGCTTCATCAATAAGGATGGAATCTACTTCATCAACAATAGCATAAAAATGTCCTCTCTGAACACAATCTTCACCTGATGCAGCCATATTATCTCTTAAATAATCAAAACCAAACTCATTATTTGTGCCATAAGTAATATCACACAGATATGCTTTTTTTCTTTCTTCTTTACCCATATCCTGCTGAATTACTCCACAACTTAAACCTAAAAACTCATATACCGGCCCCATCCATTCCCAATCTCTTTTAGCTAAATAATCATTTACGGTAACAATATGCACACCTCGACCGGCTAAAGCATTTAAAGATGCAGCCAAAGTTGCCACTAAAGTTTTTCCTTCTCCTGTAGCCATCTCCGCAATTTTATTTTTATGCAAAATTATCCCTCCTAAAATCTGCACATCAAAGTGTCTTAAGCCTATCGTGCGGGAGGCAGCCTCTCTTACTAAAGCAAAATGGAAAGGCAAAATTTCATCAAGAATATTCTCTAAAACATGTATATATTCCTCATCTTTTAAATTTTTTGTTTCCTCAGCTATTCTTTTTCTAAATTCATATATCTTTTCTTTAAAGAAACTATCCGATTTTTTCTTTAATTCCTCTTCATAAGAGTTTACTTTACTAACCACAGGGGCTAATTTAGATATTTGGCTTGCTGAAGGAAGAGGAATTTCAGAATGAAAAGAAATATTTACTTCGGGCTTTAACTTTTTTATTTTCTTTTCATATAATTTAAGAAGTGCTTTTTTAATCATCTTTTTACATTTTGTTTTAAATACTGATAAATAAACTCATCAATTTTACCATCCAATACTTCATAAGCTGAGGAGGATTCTACTTGTGTGCGATGATCTTTTACTAAAAGATAAGGATGCAAAATGTAGGAACGAATCTGACTTCCCCACTCTATTCTTTTCTTCTCTCCACTAAGTTTCTCCATCTTCTTTCTCTTCTCCTCCTCATATAAAGCATAAAGTTTTGCCTGCAAAATTTTTAAAGCTGTTTGACGATTCTGGTATTGAGAGCGTTCATTCTGACAACTAACTACAATTCCAGTGGGAATATGAGTAATTCTTACTGCAGAATCTGTGCGATTGACGTGTTGCCCTCCATGACCTGAAGCACGAAAAGTTTCAATCTTTAAATCATCAGGGTTAATCTCAATTTTTTTATCAACAATTTCTGGCAATACATTCACAGAGGCAAAAGAGGTATGTCTTCTACGATTAGCATCAAAAGGAGAGATTCTCACCAATCTATGCACACCTTTTTCTGCTTTAAGTAAACCATAGGCAAACTCTCCCTCTACAAGAAAGGTAATATTTTTTATTCCTGCCTCTTCTCCCTTTAACTCATCTAAAATTCTCACTTTAAAATTTTTATCTTCTGCCCAACGAAAATACATTCTAAAAAGCATCGCTACCCAGTCACAGGCTTCTGTTCCTCCGGCTCCGGCATTTATCTCTACAATAGCATTGTTTTTATCAAACTCCTCAGAAAATAAAGTACGCAAGCGAATTTTTTCCACTTCTTTCTCTATTTTCTCAAGTTCTTTTTTGATCTCTTCCTCCAAAGAAGTATCTTCCAGTTCTGCTAACTCCTTAATCTCTTTTACTCTTTTTTCCATCTCTTTTATCTCTTCTACCTCTTTTTTTAAACTTTTAAACTCCTCCATTATCTTACTACTCAGATGAGGATTTTTCCAGAAATCAGAAGAGGCCATCTCTTTTTTTATCTCCTCTAATCTCTTCTCTTTTCTGTCAATATTTAATATTTTAGAAAATTCTTTTAGATTCTCTTTTATCTTTTTAATTCTTTCTAAAATTTCTGAATTCAAATCAAACCCTTTCCTTTTAACTTAAGTTGTAACTCTTCTTTTTTATCTGCATACTCTAAGGCCAGTTGAGGCAAAATCAATCTTTTCTCCACCAATTCTAATAAGCATTGATCAAAACTCTTCATCCCATAGATTTCTCCAGAGGCAATATATTTAGGAATCTCCCATAATTTATTTTCCCGCAAAAGACGAGAGATTGTGGGAGATAAAGTCATTATCTCATAAGCAGGAATTAATCCTTTTTTATCCAAACGTGGCAGAAGCCTTAGGCAGATTACCCCTTTAAGAAGCACAGATAACTGCATCAGGATAAAATTATGCTGATAAGGAGGGAAAAAATTAATGATTCTCTCAACAGTTGCAGAAGCATTTACTGTATGAAGGGTAGAAAAGACAAGAATCCCGGTTTCGGCTGCTGTTAAAGCAGCATAACAGGTATCCTGATCGCGAATATTTCCAATAAAAATCACATCAGGAGAATGTAAAGCAAACTGTCTTAAAGCCTCCTGATAAGAATCCACATCCTTACCAATCTCTCTTTGGTTAATTATTGATTTTTTATCCTGAAAAGTAAACTCAATCGGCTCCTCAATAGTAAGAATATGTTTCCCAAAGTTTTGATTTATATACTCTATCATACTGGCAATAGTTGTTGATTTTCCACTTCCTGTGATTCCGGTAAGAAGAATTAGACCTCTTTTTTCCTGACAAAAATTTTCTAAAACTTTTGAAGGAAGATTGAGTTCAGAAAATGTGGGAATTCTTAAATCTATCTTTCTTATTACTAAAGCCACTGTATTTCTTTGATAAAAAATACTTATACGAAAACGCCAGTTTTCCTTAAACCATAAAGCAAAATCACAACTCTTTCTTTTTTGAAATGACTCTTTTAAATCTTGAGGAAGAATTTCGGCAATTATCTTTTCTAAATCCTGGGGAAGAAATTTATAATCTCCAATGGGTCTGACTTCTCCTAAAACTCTTCCCTTCAAAACAGAACCTGTTCTTACAAAAGCGTCTGAAGCATTTTCCTCAATCATCCTCTCAGCAATATAGGAAAAATCCACAACTTCCTCCTTATTCTAATTCCTCTTTAATCTTTTTCTCCAACTCCAATAATTGTTTTTTTAACTTTTTCCCCAAGGAATATCCCCCCAAATCTTTTTTATGAGAATAAACTACCCGATGGCAAGGAATAAAAAAAGGATAAGGATTATTTTTTAAAACCTTAGCCACTGCACGAAAAGCATAAGGCTTGCCTATTCTTTGAGCAATTTCTTTATAAGTGCATACCTCACCTAAGGGAATTTTAAGTACTTCTTTTAAAACTTTCTTTTCAAACTCGGTCATTTTCTAAAATCTTTTTCTTTCTTAACAACAAATGGTATCTATGAGCAAAACGATGCGCTTCATCTCTCACCCTTTGAATAAGTTGAAGTCCAATATTATCCTGATGAAGTCTTAAAGGCTCTTTTTTTGAAGGAAGCCAAATCTCTTCATTTTTCTTAGCAATAGAGATAACAGGAATCTCCAATTCTAATTTTTTCAATACTTTTAAAGCCACCGAAAGATGAGATTTTCCTCCATCAATTACAACCAAATCTGGCAATTCTTTCTTTTCCTCTTTAAGGCGACGATATCTTCTTTCTACAACTTCGGCAATCATTTTATAATCATCAATATCCTTTACCATTTTTATCCGGTAACGTCGGTAATTGCTCTTATCTGGTTTCCCATCTTTAAATACCACTACTGACCCGCAAGCTTGCCTTCCCTGTATACAAGAAATATCTATACCTTCAATTATAAAAGGAATTCTTTTCAAATGCAAAATTTCTTTTAAAACAATCGCTTCATTTCCCCACGATTTTCCTGCGTATAATTTAGTCAAAGCCTCTAACTTATCTCTATACACAATTGCCTCTTCAAATCTCTGCTCTTGTGCTAATTTCTCCATTTTCTCCTGTAATTTCTTAAGCAAAATCTTCCTTTCACCAGATAGAATTTTAGCAATATTATCTACAATATCTTTATATTCCTCCTCATCTATTTTTTTCTCACACACTCCTGGACAGAGATTGAGATGATAATAAAGACATACTTTTTTAGGTAAATTTTTACAGGAACGATAAGGAAATATTCTCCTTATCAATTTAAGTGCGGATTTTAAAAGTTTAACATTAGGATAAGGGCCAAAAAGAGTAAAATTTTTCGTTTTTTTTGGTCTGGCTACATAAATTGCCGGGTATTTCTCTTGAGTAATAACTACATAAGGATAACTTTTATCATCTTTCAAAACAACATTATATTTGGGTTTTTCTTCTTTTATTAAAGAAGCCTCCAAAAGCAATGCCTGCTCTTCAGTATCACACAAAATATAATCAACATCTTTAACCTTTTCAGTAAAAATTAAAGATTTACTTCCTCCTTTAAAATGAGAAATTACCCTTTTACGGATAGAGGTAGCTTTTCCAATATAAAGCACCTCTCCTCTCTCACCCTTTAAAATATAAACTCCACACAAATCAGGTAATTTTTCTATCTTCTCCTGCAAATCCATTTTTTCAGAAATATTATTTGTTCTATCTTTAATAGACTGCCTCCTATTAAAAACGAATTTGTTCCCGCTAAAATAGCCAACAAAAGCTTTATATATTTATTATACTCTCCAAAAATAAAAATTGATTTAAAAAATAAAGCAGAGATTACACTTAAAAGAATTAATTTTAAAAGATATCCCTTTAACTCTTTCCAATAAAAAAGTTTACCTATCTGTTGATTAAGCTTATAAAGAAGATAGAAAAAATTGAATGCTGCTGCTAATGTACTTGCTAAGGCTACTCCTCCAATTTTTAAAGGAAAGATTAAAAAAGCGCTTAAAACTACATTTATTATTAAAGCAAAAGTGGCACTTCTTGCGGGGGTAATGGTATCTTTTAAAGCATAAAAAGAATTAACTAAAAGTTTTATCCCACAGAAGAAAAAAAGACCAAAGGAATAAAAAAACAAAACCCAAGAAGTTAAATTTAAAGAGTAATCTCCAAATGCACCTCTTTTAAATAATACCTCCAAAATATTATTTCCTACAAAAATTAAAATCATACTGAAAGGTAAAATAAAAAAAAGTATGCTTTTAAAAGAAAAAAGGAATAATTGCTTGAATTCATCATATCTTTTTTCTTTATAAAGATAGGAAAAATCAACAATTGCTACCCGAGACAAAGAGACCGCAATTAAGGCTAAAGGAAACTGAATAATCCGATTAGCATAATAAATAGCCGCCAAAGCTCCCTCTCCCACAATCCAGCTTAAGGAAGAAAAATTTGTATCTACAAAGACAGATAACTGATATACAATACTTGACCAGATACGAGGAAAAAACAATTTTATCATTCTTGATATATCCCTATCCTTAAAAATCTCTTTAAAAGAGACTATCTTCAAAATTATTTTTTCTTTAAATCTTAAGAAGAAAAAAGAGATAACGAATTGCAAAAAAGCAGAAACCAGAACACTTAAGACAAGAATATAGCCATTAAGATATTTTTTAAAAAACAATATACCAAAGATGAGAAAAAGGTTAAAAAGAAGGGGCAAAAATGCAGGAAGAAAAAATTTTTTACGCACATAAAAAAAAGAATTAAAAAGAGCCACCAATCCAATAAAAAATAAATAAAAAAATACCCCGCGGCTAAATTTTACTGCTAAATTAAATTTATAAGGATCTTTAAGAAATCCTAAGGCGGTAATCGTTATTAAAAAAGGAGCCAGAATTATACCCAAAAAAGTAAATATTAATAGCAAAATAACAAAAAGAGAGAAGGTTTTACTTCCCAAATCCTTTAATTTTTTTTGATCTTTTCTATACTCAGAAAAAACAGGGGTAGCTACAGAATCAGAAAAACCTTCCCCCAAAAGACTTCTCAACAAATTAGGAATTTTAAAAGCAGCAATAAAAGCTTCCAGACTTTCTGAAGTGCCAAAATATTTAGCAATAACTATATCTCTTACCAATCCCAAAATACGTGAGAGAAATGTTCCGCTACTTAGTAAGGTAGTATTTTTAACTAATTTTTTAAACATTTAAACTTGACAATCTAAAAGGCTTCTGGTATAAATTCCCTATGCCTCAGAGAAAATCAGCAAAAAAGGAGCTTAAAAAAAGTCTTAAAAGACGCCAGCTTAATTTAGAACGCAAAAGAAAAATCAAAGAAGCTATAAAATTATACCGTAAAGCAATTATAGCAAAAAATTTGGAAGAGGCAAAAAAAGCTTTGAGTTTAGTATTTAAAGTATTAGATAGAGCAGCAGCAAAAGGCACAATCCACCCTAATAAAGCAGCGAGAAAAAAAAGTAGATTAAGTATTCTACTTAAAAATATCTCTTCTTAGATAGATAAAGCTTAATTAATAATCTTTCTAAAGCAAGGCGAGAAGATATATTTTTTTCTTTTATTAATCTATCTGTCTCCCAGAGAAGATAAAGCAACTCTTCATTCTGGTCTGATGAGGAATTAAAAAGACGGAAAAAATTATAATTTTTTATCAATACTCCTAAAAGCCTTGCCCCCAAAAGATTATTATTTGTTTCTTCTCTAAAAAGATTTTCTAAAATTCTTAAAGCTTGGGGATAATTTTTTTTTCGAAAAGCATAAATAAATTTATAAATTTGAGAAAAGGTGGCAGAAGAGTATGTTCGATATAAAACCCCCTCTTTTAGAATAAATTGTAAAAATAAATCTTCTTTGATCTTTTCAGAAAACTTATTATAATCTTTTTCTATCTCAAAAACCAAAAAAGCATCTATTTTCTTTTTAAGCTCCTCATAAAGAAAATTCTTAACAGATGCGGAAAAATTTTGAGGATTTTTAAAAACAATTATTCTTTTTTTACCAAAAGAAGCTAAATTTAATATCTCTTTTATCTCTCTTTTTTTTACTTTTTCAGGATAAATAGTAACTACATCTAAAGAAGAAATATTATTATCTTTTAAAATTTCGTTTTTTATTCTTTCCAAAGCACGATGACGATGAACATAGTCAGAACCAATAATACAGAAAATATCTTTTCTCATTACCAATCTGAAAGAATAAACTCTACAATTCGCTGAGCAGTATCTTTGACTAAATTTTTGTAAGCTTCTTCTTGAGTGATTCTATAAGGACCGGATAAAAAATAAGTAGTCTGACCAACAATATTTTTTTCTTTCAACAACTCTGATTGGGGAGAGAAAAGCTTTACTTTTACATATAATTTTAATCTCTGTTCACTGACTTCATCATTTTCGGTATATCTTAATCCTTCCACTTTAAAATCACAAATCTCGCATTCTAATAAATATACATCAGAAACTTTGGCTGAATATGCACCGCGTAAATTAATCTCCTCAACAAGACGATTAGTAAGCAACTTATCTAAAAAAAGAGGATAGAGATTATACTCCTTATAAGCTCTCTTTTCTTTTGCTATCTTTATAGAATTAATAACTGGTTTTACATAAATGTGTTTAATTTTACCTGAGAAAGTTGTATATCCACAACTTGAAAGGAAAAGCAGAAAAAAAAGATAATATTTTATTCTCATTTTTTCAATTTCCTAAGTATCTTTTCTGCTTCCTGAGCATATTTACTTTCAGGATACTTTCTTACCAATAATTCATAATAAATAATCGCACTTTTAAATTTTTTTTGTTTTTTATAAAATTGAGCAATATCAAAATATTTTTTTGCTTCTTTTTCTTTAATCTCTTCTAAAATTTTCTTCGCCTCTTTGGATATTTTTGCTTCAGGATTATTTTTAAGAAATTCCTCAAACCCTTTCTTTGCTTCCTGATAATAAGTATCATCATAATCACTTCCTAAGGATAATTTACTACATACTAAAGACAGCTGAAATTTAGCTAATTTAAACCATTTACTATCCGGATAATTATCTACAATCTTCTGGAATGTATCTTTTGCCTCCTCCCATCTTTTCAACTCCACCAGAATCATTCCCATCTTATAGAGACTGGCAGGAGCATATTTTGAATAGGGAGCGCGTTCAGCAATTCTTCCAAATATCTCTAAGGAAGGGTGCTCTACTAAATCATATATAGAAATACCCAACCACTTTTTTGGTTTCTGATTTAAAAAATATTCGCCTATTCTATACTCTCTTTCTAAAGCTTCCTGAATCCTTTTACTATTAGGATAAGTAACAACTAATTTATCATAACTTAAGAAAGCCTGATAAAACCGATTTAGCTTTTCCCAGCACCTTCCTATATAGTAGCAGGCTTCAGCTGCTTCCTGAGCATCAGGAAAATGAATAAGAATTTTTCTAAACTCTTGCAAAGCAGTTTTATATTTACCATTTTCAAAGAACTGAAAAGCCTTCTTAAACTGTAGCTGAGGTAAAGCTAAGGAGGAATACTGGGGGTTTTTCCATTTTTGAGTCTTAGGAGACCAAATCCAGAAAGCATAAATATTTGAAGAAATAATCACCAAAAGAAGAAATATACCTTTCTTCATAAAATTTTTAATAACTATAACAAATCCTTTCCTTTTTGTCAAATAAGTTGTAGGTAAACGAATATGTTCTAATTTAGGTAAAAATAACTTCTTAACAAACTCCACTCTTCTAAAAGATTAAAAAGATGAGCCTACGCAAGTTGAATTAAAAGTCAGAACTCTTGAAGAGTTTATTCTTAAGCAAAGATAAAGGAACAATTAAGAAAACTATGTAATCTTTCTTGACTTATAGGTAAATTTTTCCTAAAATTAGAGGTGGAAGATAAATAAATATAAGGACAATTCTCCAGAGATGAAGAAGGAGGAGAAAACATGAATACATGGTTAATTATATTAGCCTTGATAGTGCTCTTTATTATTATCGCAAAAACTTCTACTTTTGGATGGCGTTTTTGGAGTAAATCATTTACAGATACTGAAAAAGAAAATACTCAATTGATGGAAAGATTAAAACAGCATGTATATACACTTGCTCACCAAATAGGTAATCGCAATGTTTTTAAATACGAAGCACTGGAGGAAGCGGCAAAGTATATCAGTAAAGAATTTGAGTCCTTTGGTTATAAGGTAGAATTCCAGGATTATAGTGTCTATGGGAAAAAAACCAGTAACATAATTGCTACGAAAAAGGGAGGTGAGAAATCAGAAGAAATAATTATCATTGGTGCTCATTATGATACCCGTTACAGTCCTGGTGCAGATGACAATGCTTCAGGAGTAGCAACTCTTTTGGAGTTAGCTCGTTCTTTCTCAACTAAGAATACAAATCGGACAGTTAAATTCATTGCTTTTGTTAATGAAGAGCGACCTTTTTTCAAAACAAAGGACATGGGAAGTTATGTTTATGCCCGTCAGGCGCACGAAAATAAGGAAAATATTAAAGCAGTAATCGCTCTGGACTCTATTGGTTACTATCGAAATGAACCTAATTCTCAACGCTATCCTCCATTTTTTGGTATATTTTATCCTAATAAAGGAAATTTTATCTGTGTAGCAGGAAATTTTTCTTCAAAGTGGCTTATTAAAAAAATTGTTTCTATCTTTAAGAAAAAAAAGTATTTCCCTATTGAATCATTTATAGGACCCAGTTCTGTTCCTGGAGTTGATTATTCTGACCATTGGTCATTTTGGCAAGAAGGGTATTTATCAGCAGTCGTAATTAGCGACACTGCATTCTATCGTAATCCCCATCACCATGCTGACTCTGATACCTATCAAACCTTGGATTATAAAAGTTTAGCACGTGTCTGTGAAGGATTGGAGGAAGTATTAACTGATCTAACTAAATAATTTAGAATTTTCCTAAAAGAATTAATCCACCGATTATCAAAAAAAGAGAACCGCTACAATATCTTATTATCTGAGAACTAAAATATTTACCTAAAATACTCCCTAAGGTTACAGAAATCCCAGTAATAACTGTATATCCTAAAAGAGAAGCAAAAAACACTATGTAAGGCTTGCCCATTTTTGCACTCAATGTCATTGTCACCAGTTGAGTTTTATCTGCCAGCTCTGCCAGCATAATCATACCCAGACTAATAAAAAATATTTTTAACATCCTGCTCCTTTCTTATTTAGTATATTTTTTTATCAAGTTGAGAGCGATAATATTTTTCTGAATTTGATTTGTTCCCTCATAAATTTGGGTAATTTTAGCATCACGCATAAATTTTTCTACTCCATACTCACGCATATATCCATATCCACCCATTATCTGCACAGCGTTGGTAGTTACCTCCATCGCCACATCAGAAGCAAATAACTTTGCTGCCGCTGAAGCTCCTCCTACATCTTTTTTTCCTTTATCAATCATTCTTGCCACAGAATAAACCAAACTTCTTGCTGCCTCAATCTTTGTAGCCATATCAGCAAGCATCCACTGAATCCCCTGAAAAGAAGTAATTTTCTGTCCGAATTGTTCTCTTTGGTGTGCATATTTTATCGCTTCCTCCAATGCTCCCTGTGCTATTCCTACTGCCTGTGCTGCTACACCAGGACGAGATTGATCAAAAGTCTTCATCGTTACAATAAACCCTATACCTTCCCTGCCTCCCAAAAGATTTTCACAAGAAACTTTGGTATCTTCAAATATAAGCTCTCTGGTTGAGGAAGCTTTAATTCCCATTTTTTCTTCCTTTTTTCCGAAACTGAAACCATCCATTCCTTTCTCCACAATAAAAGCAGACATTCCTCGTGGTCCTTTACTTTTATCTGTCACAGCAATCACTACATAAATATCTGCCTCTCCTCCATTAGTAATAAAGTGTTTCCTCCCTCTAAGATAATAATAATCTCCCTTCTTTTTAGCCTGTGTCTTTACTGCTGCTGCATCTGAACCCGCCTCAGGTTCTGTAAGACAGAATGCAGCCAGTTTCCCTGAGGCAATTTGAGGAAGGTATTTCTTTTTCTGAGCCTCTGTCCCAAACAAAAGTATAGGAAACATAGCTAAAAAAGAAGCAGCATAGGAAGCAGCAACACCTCCATCTACACGAGAAATTTCCTCAGTAGCAATACATAACTCAGTAAGACCTCCACCGATTCCATCATACTCTTGGGGAATACAGATACGAAAAAGATCTGCCTTAGCTAATTCTTCCATTATCTGAGAAGGAAACTCTTCTTTCTCATCAAATTCTCTACTGATAGGTTTGATTTTTGTTTCGGCAATTTGACGAGCTAAATCTTTAAGCATCAATTGCTCCTCACTAAATTCATAATCAACAAGCATTAATCCTCCTTTCTTAAGCTATCTTTTTAATAAATGCTTCCTCTTTACAATCTGAAGGAAAATATATACAGTTTATACATTCTCCCCATATCTTAGAAGGCAATCTCTTTTTATCTATTCTTTTAAACCCCAACTTTTCAAAAAATTTTTTCTCAAAAGATAAAGCAAATACTTTCTTTATTCCTAATTCTTCTGCCTCCTTCAAACATATTTCTACAAGACTTCTTCCTATTCCCCTTTTTTGAAAATTCTTTTTTACCACCAAACACTTAATCTCTGCCAAATCCTTCCATCCTACAATATGAAGACTGCATACCCCAACTATTCTTCTTTTCTCTTCCCAAACCCAAAAGTCACGCAAGTTCTCATAAATATAATTAAGAGAGCGTCTCAATACTTTACCTTTCTTAGCCCAAAAATTTATTAAATTAAGAATCTCTTCGGCATCTTTTAACTTCGCTTTTCTAATCATTTTTAACACTAATTTTAAACGCCAAAAAAAATTATGTCAAATTATTTATCTAAAAGAAGGGAGGTTAATTTCAAATCAGCCGGATAAGTGATTTTTATATTGAAAGGATCCCCTTCAATAACTCTTATCTTTCTTCTTAATAATTCTACAAGTTGGGCATCATCATAAAAAATTCTTTTTCTGTTAAATTTATCATAAGCTTTTAAAATCAAATCTTTCCTAAATCCCTGAGGAGTCTGAACGATATAAAGGTTTTCTCTTCTTAAGCTTTTCACTACAAAATTTCCTTCCACATATTTTACCGCCTCTTTTAAAGGAAGACCTAATATTACTGCCGGATACTTCTTTAAAGATAGAATTAACTCTTTTATCTTCTCCTTTTTTATCAAAGGACGTGCGCCATCATGAATGATAATGTAATCAATATCTTTGTCTTTCAATACTTTAAGAGCTGCCTTTACTGAATCTTGTCGTCTTTCTCCCCCTTCTACAAGTATAAGTCTCTTCTCAGAAGGAATAGTCTTTCTGACTAAGGAAAAATTTTTCTTTTGTGTAACAATACATATCCATTTAATCTGAGAAAAAGAAGAAAATCTTTCATAACTGTAATAAAAAATTGGTTTTTTATTTAAATAAAGAAAAACTTTATTCTTCTTAAATCCTAAACGGCGACCTTCTCCAGCACATGCCAGAATTAGCCCTATCTTCATAAAAGGCGCGTGAATACTATCCTCCCTGAAGGAGATTGTAAAATAGAGGTTACCTCAACCTCTACTGTTTTACCGATAAGCCATCTTGCATTTTCCACTACCACCATAGTTCCATCATCTAAATACCCTACCGCTTGATTAGGCTCTTTTCCTTCCTTAATTAGTTTAATAGAAAATTTCTCTCCGGGAAGAAAAATAGGTTTTAAAGCATTAGCTAAATCATTTACATTTAAAACTTTAACCCCTTCAAGTTGTGCTAATCGATTAAGATTATAATCGGTAGTAAAAACTTTTGCTTCCAAAACCTTTGCTAAGCGAATTATTTTAGCATCCACACTAGCCAAATCTTCAAAATCCTCCTCGCTAATTACTACCTCTATATTCTTCTCCTTTTTTAAAGTATTTAAAATTTCTATTCCTCTTTTTCCTCTCTGCCGTTTTAAATGTTCGGTGGAATCAGCCAATACTTGTAACTCTTTTAAAACAAAACGGGGAACAATTAATTTTGCCTCTAAAAATCCACACCTTACAATATCAAGAATCCTTCCATCAATAATACTACTTGTATCTACAACAATAGGCTCCTCTCTTAACTCTTCCCGCTTAAATCTTACATAGGGAATAACAAGATGAAATTCCTCTTTCCCTTTAAGTCCCAAAGTAAGACCTAAATAAACAAAAATAAGGGTAAGAAATGACCTTAAGAAATAATCCATCTCGGGGGGTAATTTAAATAGAGTTAAAAAATTTCCGATAAGATGGGCTATTATTAAACCTAATATTATACCAAATACAGCTGCTGAAAGTCCTTTAAGAGAAATTCTTCTTGCCAAAACTTCAAAAATAACAATTATTACTCCTGCAACCGCACCTAAGAAAGAAAAGAACAAAGAATTCTCTCCCAATATATATCCTAAAACAGCACAGATAATGACAAAGACTACTCTTATTAAATTGAGTGTAGTCATAAAAACCTCCTTATTTTAAAAATTTCATTGCTTCTTTTAAAAAACTAAGAGGAATTATCTCTATTTCTTTTTCCTTCACTTCTTTTAAATTCTCTTGCGGGATAACTACTTTTTTAAATCCTAACCGCTTAACTTCTTTTATTCTTCTCTCTATATTACTTACCGGTCTTATCTCACCAGTTAAACCTATCTCTCCAATAAATACAGCATCTGGCAAAACTTCTTTATCTTTAAAACTTGAAATTATTGCTAAAGAAGCTCCTAAATCTGCACCAGGATCAGTTATCTTTAATCCTCCACTGACATTTAAGAATACATCATCACTTGATAAAGAAATTTTTAACCTTTTCTCTATAACTGCCAGAAGCAAAAGAAACCGGTTAAAATCAAACCCTAAAGCACGCCTTTTAACTACGCCAAACCCTGCTTTGCTTACCAGAGCCTGAAGTTCAACAGCAAGGGGTTTAGTTCCTTCTATTATGCATACCACTGTGCTTCCTGAAATACACTTATCTTTATGAGGCAAAAAAACCTTACCTAAATTTTTTGCTTCTTTTAAACCTCTCAAAGTCATCTCAAAAGCAGCAATTTCTCCTGAAGGACCGAATCTGTTTTTCATTGATCTTAAAATCCTAAAATTTGATGAAACTTCTGTCTCAAAATAAAGAACACAATCAACAATATGTTCTAAGAGTTTGGGACCAGCAATCGTTCCTTCCTTAGTAACATGACCGATAATAAAGACAACAATATCAAGACTTTTGGCAAGTCGGGTTAAAAAATTTGCACATTCCTTAACCTGAGAGATACTCCCTTGAGAAGCATCAAGCTTGGGAAGATAAACTACCTGAATAGAATCAATAATTAGAAAATTAAATCCACCCCTTTTTATTTCCTCATATACCTTATAGAGATTATCTTCCGGGTAAAAATACAAACCTTTACAATTTTTTATATTTAATCTTTCTGCTCGCAAGGTTATCTGCTGGGGAGATTCTTCCGCGCATACATAAAGCACTTTACCTTGAGAAGACAAATTCTGAGCTACTTCAAGAAGCAGAGTAGATTTTCCCACACCCGGCTCTCCTCCGATAAGAATCACTTCTCCTTTAACTATTCCTCCTCCCAAAAGTCCATCTAAATTTTCTATTTGGGTAGGAATTCTTTTAAACTCAGTTCTTTTTATCTCCTCAAGAAGAAGGGGTCTTGTATTTTTTTCTTTTATTATCTCTATTTCTGACTTTGGCAGAAAACTTTCAAGCTCCTCAAACGACTGCCATGAATTACATACCGGACACTTCCCCAACCACTTAGGAGATTGATACCCACACTTGCTACAAATAAACATTTTATCTTTTTCTTGGTCTTTTCAACAATTTCCAAGGGTGTTTTTTTAAATCCTTTACTAAATCCTCAATCTCTTTTATTAAATTCTCAATCTCTTTATAAAGAGCATCATCGTAAATTAACTTTCCTACTGTTCCTTCTCCATTTTTTATTCCTTTTAAAATTTCCCTGAACTCACAAGAAGCTTCTTTTACATTCAGAACGATATCTCTCAAGGAATTTCTTATCTCATTTTCTTCAACAAATTTTTCTATCTTAATTACTGTTCTGTGAAAAGTATCCATAATGTTAAAAAGAGGTGTGCTTGATATTCCTTCTACCTCTTCATTCCTTCTCAAGAAGGAATTAACCTTTTGAGGAGGCATAATCTCTAAATATTTTTCTCCAAAAACAGATAAACTGTTTATAAAAAATTGAGAATTGCGGGGAATTTTTACATCTTTTCTTATTTTTGCATAAACATATACCTGCGGCTGATTATTTAAAAATTTCACCTCAACTTTCTTCACCTCTCCCACATTCACTCCACAAAATCTTACAGGAGAGGCTGGTTTAAGACCTTCAGCAAATTTAAATTTTACTTTTAAAATATAACTTCCCTTAAGAAAATTTACCTCTCTTAAGGAAAGAGCAACAATAAAAAGAATAAAAATTGCTCCTACCAAAAATATCCCCACTTTTATCTCAGAATATCTTTTCATCTCTACCTCCTTCAAAACCAGGATGAATAAATCTTTTTATCCTTTCATCATCTGAATGATAAAAATCCTCCTTTTTTCCTTCAAAAAGAATTCTGCCTTCAGAGATAAAAACACATCTATCTGCTATTTTAAATCCTACTGCTAAATCATGAGTAACAATCAAAGTAGTTATAAAAAATTGCTTGTGTAAATCACGAATTATAGAAACAATTTTATCTACCGAAACTGGATCAATTCCTGTTGTTGGCTCATCATAGATAATGATTTTGGGACGATAGATTATTGCTCTTGCTATTGCTACTCTTTTTTTCATTCCTCCACTTAACTGATAAGGATATAAATCTTGGGTTCCTTCCAAATCTACCATCTCTAAAGCATAAGCAACTTCTTTCTCAATCTGAGCTTCAGTTAAATCAGAGTGATGATATAAAGCAAATCCTACATTTTCCTTAACGGTTAAGAAATCAAATAAGGCATTACTTTGAAAAACTACTCCAAATTTTAACCGAATTCTATCTAACCTTTCTCTGGGCAAAGAAGTAATTTCTGTACCATCAACATATATTTTTCCTTTATCAGGTTTGATAAGTCCAATAATGTGTTTTAAAAGCACAGTTTTACCCACCCCACTTTTGCCCAAAATTAAAAAAGCCTCACCTTCCTTAACAGAAAAATTTATATTCTCTAAAACTTTCTTTTCTCCAAAACTTTTACTTACATTCTCTAACTTTATAATCGTATTCATACAAAAATAAAGTAAAAAATAGCTGTCAATATACAATCACAAACAATAATTAGAATAAATGACCTTACTACAGAAGAGGTAACTGCTTTAGCTACCTCAACTGATGATTGAGGCCTAAACCCTTCAAAACAAGAGACAAAAGCGATAATGCTAGCAAAAAAGAGACTTTTTATTAACCCGCTCACTATATCTTTATAAGTTAACGCCTCCAGGGTTAATTTAAGATAGAGAGAAAAAGGTAAAGAAAATTTTAATGCTCCTACAAGATACCCTCCAAAAACTCCCAAAAGATCAGCATAAACTACTAAGGCTGGGCAAGAAATAACTAAAGCAACAAATTTGGGAACAACAAGATAATCTACAGGATCAATACTGAAAGTTTCTAAAGCATCAATCTGCTCACTAATCTTCATTGAACCGATTCTTGCAGTAATAGAAGCTCCACTTCTTGCAGCAATAATTAAGCAACTTAATACAGGACCTAATTCTCGAGTCAAAGAAAGAACTACTAAAGGAGCAATATAAATTTCAGAAGATAATCTTTTAAGTTGATAAGCAGTCTGAAAAGCGATAATTATTCCTACAAAGAAAGAAATTAAAGAAACTAAAAACAGGCTCTCTACTCCTACAGAGGTAATCTCCCGGATTATAGATTTAAGAGACCTTTTTTTAGAAAATAAGAAATAGAAAGTATCATAAACAAAAAGAGTTAATTCACCAAAATACCTAAAGAATCTTTCTGTTTTGATAACCATTATTTAAATAATTTCTGGCAGGAGAATAAAGGAATGAAAACAAAATAACTCTCATTCAAAAATTAATTCTTCTCCTTTTCTTTTCACCAATACTTTAATCAATCCATCTTTCTTTTCTTTATCCTTAAATTTTCCCCGAATCATCTCTTCTGCTAAAGGGTCCTCCAAAAATCTTTGAATTATCCTTTTTAAAGGACGCGCTCCAAACATAAGGTCAAAACCTTTCTCAATAAAAAATTCCTTCGCTTCTTTTGATAACTCCACATATAAACTTTGCTCACGAAGACGCTCATTAACATAAGAAATCTCAATCTCAACAATCTTCTCCAGTGCCTCTTTATCTAAAGGTTTAAATACAATAATCTCATCCAAACGATTTAAAAATTCAGGTTTGAATGTCTTTTTTACTTCTTCCAATAAAAGATTCTTCATCTCCTCGTACTCAATTTCTTCTTTAATTGTCTTAAATCCTAAAGAACCTCTTTTTCTTATGATCTGTGCTCCCACGTTAGAAGTCATAATCAAAATAGTATTACGAAAATCAACCTTTCTTCCAAAACTATCAGTTAGACGCCCCTCCTCAAGAATTTGAAGAAGTAGATTAAACACATCCGAATGCGCTTTCTCAATCTCATCTAAAAGAACTACCGCATAAGGACGTCTTCTAATTTTCTCAGTTAACTGCCCCCCTTCCTCATATCCTACGTATCCGGGAGGAGCGCCAATTAAACGAGAGACATTAAACTTTTCCATATATTCACTCATATCTAATTGAACCAAAGCCTCCTCATCTCCAAACATAAATTCTGCCAAAACCCTTGCCAATAAAGTCTTACCTACCCCAGTTGGACCTAAAAACATAAATGAGCCTATGGGACGACGAGGTTCTTTTATTCCTGCTCTTGCACGTCGCACAGCACGTGCAATTGCTCTAATTGCCTCATCTTGTCCGACTACTTTTTTTCTTAATTCTTCCTCCATCCTTAACAATTTTTCTGATTCTTTCTCCTCTATCCGATAAATGGGAATACCTGTAATTTGTGAAACTAACTTTGCAATATCCTCTGCTCCTACTGTAGGAATAATCTGATCTCTTCTTTTACTCCATTCTCTGCGTTGCGCTTCCAATTTAAGACGTAAAGTTTTCTCCTCATCACGCAGACGTGCCGCCCCCTCAAAATCCTGCTGTTTTATCAAAGCCTCTTTCTCCTTTATTATCTCTTTTAATCTTCTTTCTATCTCCTGAATCTGGGGAGGTACTGTAAGCACTGCCAAACGTGCTCTTGCTCCTGCTTCATCAATCAAATCAATCGCTTTATCAGGTAAAAATCTTCCTGAAATATATCTATCAGAAAGTTTTGCCGCTGCCTCAAGTGCTTCATCAGAAAACTTCACCCGGTGATGTGCTTCATACTTATCTCTTAACCCTTTAAGTATCTCAACAGTCTCCTCAACTGTATTTGGTTCAACAAAAATAGGCTGGAAACGTCTTTCCAATGCTGCATCTTTCTCAATATGTTTCCTGTATTCATCCAAGGTTGTTGCTCCAATACACTGAACCTCTCCTCTTGATAATGCCGGTTTTAAAATATTGGAAGCATCAATCGCACCCTCAGCAGCTCCTGCTCCTACTAAAGTATGCAATTCATCAATAAAAATAATCACATCCTTTGACCTTTTAATCTCCTCCATCACTGCTTTAATCCTTTCCTCAAACTGACCTCTGTATTTGGTTCCTGCAATCATCAATGCTAAATCTAAAGCAACGATCCTTTTATTCCTTAAAACTTCAGGGACATTACCACTGACAATGCTTTGAGCCAATCCCTCTACAATTGCAGTTTTACCTACCCCTGCTTCACCCAAAAGCACAGGATTATTCTTTGTGCGACGTGATAAAACCTGAATTACTCTTTCTATCTCAACTTTTCTTCCAATAACAGGGTCTAATTTTCCTTCCTTGGCTAAGCGTGTTAAATCTCTTCCAAATGAATCCAAAGCAGGAGTCTTGGAAGTAGTTGGTGATGCCTGAGGTGAACTTCCTCCTAATAAAGATGCAATCTCTTCTCTTACTTTTTCTAAATCTACCCCCATACCATATAAAACCTGTGCAGCTAAGCCTTCTTCTTCCCTTAAAAGTCCTAAAAGAATATGCTCTGTTCCAATATAGTTATGTCCCAGATTTCGTGCCTCCTCTGCCGCTAATTCAAGTGCTTTCTTCGCCCGGGGTGTAAAAGGAAGATCTCCCCCTACCATGGTAATACTTCCTGGAGAAATTAATCTTTCTAACTCTTTTCGCAGCCTATTTAAATCTACACCTAAATTTTGCAAAACTGCACAGGCAACACCTTCTCCTTCCCTTAAAAGCCCTAAAAGAATATGTTCTGTCCCAATATAATCGTGATTGAAACGACGTGCTTCCTCCTTAGCTAAAACCAAAACTTTTCTTGCTCTTTCTGTAAAACGATTAAACATCGCCATTCAATTCCTTTCTTAAAATATAAGCACGTATATAATCTCTTTCTTCTTCTTTTAAAATCCTTGCCTCCTTCTTCTGAAGATGTGCTGGCTGTATTCTAATAAATAAATCTTTTATTAATTGTTTTGGAATATCTTTAATTATACCTAAATCTATTCCCAAATACAAGAGAGAAAGATGACGTAATGCCTCTTTAGTAGTAAATAAACGTGCATGTTTAAGTATCCCAAATGCTCTCCCAATACTATCCTCTAAACTAATTCTTTGCTTTTTTAAAAGAACCTGACGCGCCTGTTCTTCTTGTTCTTTTACCTGCCTTACAATTCCTGTCAAATTCTCTACTAACTCTTTCTCCGATAAACCTAAACTAACCTGATTAGAAATCTGAAAAAAATCTCCCAAAGCCTGTGTCCCTTCACCAAATAGACCTCTGCTGGTAAAGGAAAGTTTAGCTAAAAGTTCTAAGATTTTGTTAATTCTTCTCGTCATTACCAGTCCTGGCAAATGTAACATACAAGAAGCGCGCAAGCCCGTTCCTACATTAGTAGGACAACTTGTCAAAAAGCCCAAATTAGGTAAAAAAGCAAAGGATAAATAACTAGATAAACAATCATCAAAATAATTAATCTTTTCCCAAAGCTCATCTAACTTAAATCCTCCCTCCAGTATCTGAAATCTTATATGATCTTCTTCATTAATCATTATAGAGATTTTTTCATCAAAAGATATGACTAATCCTTTTCCTGAAGAATTAACCATATGTTCCTGACTGATAAGGTGTCTTTCTAAAAGAAATTGTTTATCTAAAATACTCAAATCCTCCATATTTATAAAAAAAGCTTTTTTAAATTCTTCTAATCTAAGTATTGCTGATTTTATTCTTTCTCTTATTTCCTCTCTCTCAGAGGAACTTGCTCTCTCCGGAAAAGGAAAATCAGCTAAATTCCGTGCCAAGCGAATACGAGAGGAAAAAATTATATTTTCCTCTGAATCTGTAATCCAACTTACCGGTCTTTTTAAAAATTCTTCAAACATCCCTCTTTTTCTCTAACTCCTTTATCTCATCCCGAATACGTGCTGCCTCCTCATATGCCTCTAATTTTATTGCCTTATTTAGTTTTTCCCTTAACTCCTCAATTCTCTTTTCCAAAATTTCCTCTTCACTTAAAGAATGCGGCACTTTGCCCATATGCTGGGTAGAACCATGAATTTTTCTTAATAAAGGAACCAACTTCTCATAAAAAGCCTTATAACAATGGAGGCATCCTAATTTACCTTTTTTGCGAAATTCACTGAAACTTAAATTGCATTTGGGACATTTTAAAATTTTCCTTTCCTTTTTTCCTTCTTTTTCTTCCCTTACTAATCCTGTTAAGAATTCAGAAAGAGTCAACTGATTCTTTATCTCCTCTGTTTTGAGTTTCGCACATTTAGAACATAAATGTAACTCTATAATTTTATTATCAACGATTTCGGTAAGATGAATTGTAGCTATATTTTTATGACAAATATCACAAAGCATCTTAAAGAGTGTATTTTATCCCATCTTTTTTTGTAAGTTTTCTGAATTCCTTCATAATTAATTTTGTAATCTTACCAGGCCTGCCTTCTCCAATTTTACGCCCATCAATTTTTACTACAGGAACAATCTCTGCTGCGGTTCCAGTTAAGAAACATTCCTGACTTATATAAAGCTCATGACGGGTTAAAACATGTTCATGGGTAGGAATTTTTAATTTTTTAGCAATCTCCAAGACTGTGTCTCGAGTTATCCCTCGCAAAGTTCCCATACACTGAGGAGGAGTATAAAGTTCTCCTTTTTTAACAACAAAAATATTATCTCCTGTGCATTCAGCAATATAACCTAAGTGATCCATCATCAAAGCTTCTTCATACCCACAATTTATCGCTTCTATTTTGGCTAAAATATTATTTAAATAATTCAAAGATTTAATTTGTGGATTTAATGCTTCTGGCAAATTTCTAATTGTAGGAACAGTGATTATTTCCATTCCTTCCTCATAAAGCTTTTTGGGGTAAAGTGTAATCTTATCGGTAATAATTACCACTGTCTCGTTGCCTTTACATTTTCTGGGATCCAATCCCAAATCTCCTTCACCTCTTGAGACTACAATTCTTATATAAGCATCTTTAAGCCGATTTGCCTTTAAAGTTTTAATTACCGCATCAATCATCTCTTTCTTTGTAAGAGGAATATCAAGCATGATTGTATGTGCAGACTCATAAAGACGGTCAATATGTTCTTTAAGTTTAAAAACTAAACAATTATAAGCCCTTATCCCTTCAAATACCCCATCTCCATATAAAAACCCATGATCAAATACAGAAACTTTTGCATCTTTTTTATCTACCAACTTCCCATTTAAATATACTTTCATAAACCCCCTTTTTTTCAACCTTTCCAAATTAATTTTCCCTCTTTTATATAAACAACCCTTTCTGCTTTCTTAGCCAATTCTACATTATGAGTTACAAGCAGTATTGTCTTTTTCTTCTCTTTATTGAAAAATTCAAGTAAATTAAAAACTGCCTCTTTCGCCTCCTTATCTAAATTTCCTGTAGGCTCATCACACAAAAGAAGTTCTGGTTCATTAATTAAAGCTCTGGCGATCGCTACTTTTTGCTTTTCTCCTCCACTTAATTCTGAAGGAAAACTCTTTACTTTTTCTTCTATCTTTAAATATTTTAGCAAGTTTTCTGCCTTCTTGAAAGCAGTTTTTGAGGAAGAAATAAGAAAAGAAGGTAAAGCTACGTTTTCTAAAACAGTTAATTCTTCTATCAAATGATAAAACTGAAAAATAAATCCCACTGAATTTATCCTCCATCTGCATCTCCATCTGTCACTTTTTCTATATATATCTTCTCCTTTAAATAAAACCTTTCCCTCTGTTGGTGAAAGTAAACCTCCAATAATATGAAGAAGTGTAGTTTTTCCTGCTCCTGAAGGACCAACAATTGCTAAAAATTCTTCCTTTTTAATAGTCAAATTTACTCCTTTTAATGCAACAACCTCTGCCCTCCCTATCTTATACACTTTAGACACATCAAAAAGAGTGATTAGATTATTATTCATATCTTAAAGCTTCGCTTGGTTCTAATTTAGCTGCTTTTTTTGCTGGAAAAATACTTGAGATAAAAGAAAGTAATAATGTAAATGCAGAAATTAAGAGCAAGTCATGGTAATTAATATAAACAGGAAGATAATTTATATAATAAACGTCCTGAGGAAGATGGATAATTTTATACTTTTTAATTAAAAAACACAAAAAAAGTCCCAAACTAATTCCTCCACTTACTCCCAAAATCCCCAAAATCATTCCTTGCAAAGTAAAAATATTCAAAATTTTTGAGGAACTAAAACCAACTGCTTTTAAAATTCCGATCTCTTTTGTCTTCTCTATCACTTTTATCCACAAAAGAGAAAAAATACTGAAAGCAGCAACAACAATGATTAAGCTTAAAATAACAAACATAGTTATTTTCTCTAATTTTAAAGCAGTAAATAAAGCACGATTTGTATCTATCCAGCTATAAACAGAAATTGTAGAATCTATATTTTTTATCCTTTTTTTAAATTTTTCTGCCTCCATCGGTCTTTTAACTCTTACTCCCAAAAAGGAAAGAAAATTCTCTCCTAAATTTTCAACATCCTTAAGGCTTCCTACTAAATAATTATCCAAATCATATAACCCTATCCTAAATACCCCTCTTATTTTTGCTTTCTTAAGATGAGGCCTTTTTTTTAAAGGATAAAATGATAATTCTTTATTAGATAACAGTTTCTCATATAAATTTTTTCCTACAAAAAAACCGGAAGAAGCAATTTTCTTTTTAACAAATTTTAAAAATAATTTCTTCTCTCTCTCATCATTAAAATCTAAACCTCTCACCATGACCGGAAATATATAATCATTTATCTTCAAAAAAACCTGTGTCTGGTAAAAAAGAGTTACATTTTCTATATCTTTTATATTTTCTATTTTACTCTTAATCAAATTTAGACTCTTTCTATCCCAACTTTCCACAATTAAATGATAATTAAATTCTAAAAGTTTATCCATAAGCTCCTTATCGAAGCCATTCATTACCGAAATTACAACTACCAATGTAGCAACCCCAATACTTATTCCCACTCCACTTAATATACTGAGAAAAGAGAAATGCCTTCTTTTTCCACGGAAAAGATACCGCAAAGAAAGAAAAAAAATCTCTTTCATTTAGAAAGGGGGCGTAAAAGAGGAAACAAAATCACATCTCTTATTGAGGCTTGATTTAAAAGAATCATAACTAACCGATCAACACCAATTCCTAATCCTGCAGCAGGAGGCATACCATATTCTAAACTTAAAAGAAAATCCTCATCAATTTTCTTAATCTCTTTCTCTTTAATCTGTTCTTCAAAATTTTTTCTCTGCTCTAAAGGGTCATTAAGCTCAGTATAACTGTTGGCAATCTCCAAACCAGCAATAAAAAGTTCAAATCTTTCTGCGATATAAGGATTATCCTTTTTTGTCTTTGCTAAGGGAGACATCCAGCTGAAGAAATCAATAACAAAAACAGGTTTTTTTTGAGATATTTTTTTCTCCACTAACTCTTCCGTAATATTTAAAATCTGAGAACGAGATAAATATGAAATAGATATGTTCAGTTTTTCTTCTAACTTTTTGCAGATAATCTCCTCGTTATCTTGAGGAAAAATTCCAAATTCTTCCTTAAAAATTTCTGCAAAAGAAATTTTTGGCCAGGGAGGAGTAAAATCTATTACACTCCCTTGATATTCTATCTCTAATTTTCCATATAAATGATTAACCAGACTTGAAATTAAATCCTGACAAATCCCCATCATATACTCATAATCTTCATAACTGCAATATGCCTCAAGCATAGTAAATTCTGGAGAGTGTTTTGAGGAAAGACCTTCATTACGAAAACTTTTATTTATCTCAAAAATCTTATCAAAACCAGCAACAAGAAGTCTTTTTAAATAAAGCTCGGGGGCGATTCTTAAATAAACCTCTCTATCAATAGCATTATAATATGTAGAAAAAGGAGTGCCTCTGGCTCCTCCAGGAATAAGATGCAAAAGGGGTGTTTCTACTTCTTTATAACCTAATTTATTAAAAAAATTACGAATAAACTCTATAATCTCAATTCTTTTTAAAAAAACCTGACGGGTGGGTGAGGAAGCAATTAAATCTAAATACCTTTGGCGATACTTCACTTCTATATCTTTTAATCCATGCCATTTCTCAGGGAGAACTCTTAAACATTTTGAAAGTAATTTTAACTCTTCAATTAATACCGTAGGTTCTCCTGTTTTGGTCTTAAAAAGAACACCACTTACTCCAACTATATCTCCTATATCTAAATCTTTAAAAAGCTCATATTTATCTTTTAAAATATTAAGTTGAGCATAAATCTGGATTTTTCCTGTAATATCAGCTATATGAGCAAAACTGGATTTTCCATGTTCTCTTTTGCTAATAATTCTTCCCGCCAAAGATACTTTTTTATTCTCAGAGAAATCATCCAGAATCTCTTTAATAGAGCTGTCTTTGGGAAATTTACGTTCCTTGAAAGGATCGCCATATTTTTGCTTTATTTTATTCAAGTTCTCCAAATAATTCATAGTTCTGTAATTATATAAGAGGAAAAATCAACTGTCAAACTAAATTGACGATTATAAAGAATTATTATATATTTTAAGTGGAATGAGAAAAAATTTAACTCTTGTAGAAACGGTAATTGTTCTTTCTCTTTTGACGATTATTGTAGGAATAACTTATGGAGTTTTACGCACAAATCAAATTACTGACCAGACTGCTCAAGCTACATTATCCTTATATCGGGAGGCAAAAAGGATTTCTGATGAGATAAGCGAAAAACTAAGTGCAAGTTCATTTAATCATATTAGCATTCAAGATACCAACCCTGATAAGATTAAATTCCAAATACCTATAGATATCAATCCTTCTACAGGAGAAATTACCTGGGGAGCTTCATGGTATGGAATAGATTCTTCTAATAACTATTTTCATTATTATGTAGAAAACAATTATCTTAAAAAAGAAATTGTTGATAAAGATGGTGATATGGTATACGGGCCAAAGATTGTTGCTCGGTATATTAAAGATTTGCAAATAGAACATCCTTCAGGTGCTGATTATCTTAAAATAAACTTAACCTTAGAAAAACATATTCTTTTTTTAAATCGTAAAATAGAATATGAAACAGAAATAAAAGTTTATCCTCAAAATCAATGAAAAAGAAAGCAGTTGCCTTAATATTGATAGTTTTAATCATTACTACTATAGCTGTGTATCTTGCAGGTTCAACTTTAAGAGCTATTTATGAAAATAAAAATTTACAAAGAGAAAAGGATTTATCTGTTGCTAAAGCTGCTTCTTTGGCAGGTTTAGAGAAAGCTTTTTTGATATTAAACGATGATTTTAAAAGTTCTGGTAATTGGAGTGATGGAGATATTGAAGGGATAAGTGTAATTCCTGATCCTTCAAATAAAGAAAAGAAATTTGACTTTATTAGTGAGAATTTAGATAACGGAGCTTTCTTTAATGTAAAAATTCAATTTATATTTGATGCATCCAATAATCCTTACAAAGGAAGATTATGGGTTTATTCTACCGGAAGCTATAATGAGACTTCTTTTACTTTTAAAAGATTAGCTTTAGCCTCTTATGTATATAATCAAACACAAAAAAAATACTACCCTGACTTGCAGTCAGCAATAAATGATGCTAATTCTGGAGATAAACTTCTTGTGGCGAAAGGAATGCTTCAAGAAAACATAATAATAAATAAAAATCTTACCATAGAATTCGGCTATGATTATGATTTCACTCATCGTAACCCTTCTATTTATCAAACAATTATTACTCCTCAGGATGATTCAACTTACACTCTTGAAATAACTGATGGAAATATAACCTTAGGGGGAGGAAAGATTGAATGAACAAAAAAACTCTTACCTTAATTGAGATTGTTATAGCAAGTATGATTTTGGTCACTGTAATAGTCTATTCTTTGTTAGCTTTTAATAATGTTCTTTTTTTATCTGAACACAGCAGTAACTTCTCCTTAGTTATGGAAAGCGCTAAAGCAATACTTGAGGAGATTAAATCTAAATCCTTAGAGACTATTAAATCTGATTATTCAGGATATACTTTTGATATTTTAGATAAATCAGGAAATTTTTTGGGAAAAGGAAGACTGGATGTAGAAGATTTAAGTGGAAATTGGAGAAAATTTATTGATAGTGCTTCATGGGCGAAAAGAGACTCTTTTAAAGGATTAACTTTTAATAATAAAATGTGGGTGATGGGGGGGTTTAATGGTGATTATTTAAATGATGTATGGTATTCTTCTGATGGAATAAATTGGATGAAGGCAACGGATACTGAAAGATGGGCAGGAAGAGTGAATTTTGGTGCGGTAGTATTTGATAATAAAATGTGGGTAATGGGAGGATTTAATGATAATGGTTTTTTAAATGATGTATGGTGTTCTTCTGATGGAATAAATTGGATGAAGGCAACGGATAATGCGGGGTGGGCAGGAAGAGTAAATTTTGGTGCGGTAGTATTTGATAATAAAATGTGGGTAATGGGAGGATTTAATGATAATGGTTTTTTAAATGATGTGTGGTGTTCTTCTGATGGAATAAATTGGACAAAAGCAACGGATAATGCGGGGTGGATGCCAAGAACAGGTTTCGGTGCAGTAGTATTTGATAATAAAATATGGGTGATGGGAGGTTGCGGAGGTGCGTTCTTAAATGATGTATGGTATTCTTCTGATGGAATAAATTGGATGAAGGCAACGGATAATGCGGGGTGGGCAGGAAGAACTCATTTTGAAATATTAGTTTTTAATAATAAAATGTGGGTGATGGGAGGGGATGATGGCAGTAATTTTTTAAATGATGTATGGTGTTCTTCTGATGGAATAAATTGGATGAAGGCAACGGATAATGCGGGGTGGGCAGGAAGAGTGAATTTTGGTGCGGTAGTATTTGATAATAAAATGTGGGTGATGGGGGGGAGCAAAGGCGGTACGCTTTTAAATGATGTCTGGTATACTTCCGGTTACAATCGTCTTTTAAAGATAAAGGTAACCTGTTGCTGGAAAGAAAAAGGAGGAAGAATTATCGGGGAAGATAAAAATTTAAATGGTCAACTTGATATTGGAGAAGATATAAATGGTAATGGTGAACTTGATTCTCCTGTTAAATTAGTTACTTATATTGCTAACAAAGAGTTTCCTCAAAGAGTGTTCCTTATTGAAAAATAATTATTTTACCCCTCCAATTACTTGAGTAATCTTCAAAATAGGAAGGAAAAGACTTATCACAATAGAACCCACAGTAATACCTAAAAAGACAATTACTGTTGGTTCAAGTAAAGAAGTAAATGTTTTTAAAGTAGTTAAAACCTCTTCTTCATAAAAGTTAGCAATTTTATCCAACATCGCATCTAATCTGCCAGTTTCTTCTCCCACAGCAATTAAATCTAAAACTAAAGGCGAAAAAAATCCAGTTCTTTCTAAAGCAGTAACTAATTTCTCGCCTCTTTTTACATCCTCTTTAACTACTTCTAATTTTTTTTCTAAAAATTTGTTACCAATAACTTTAAGTGTAATCTCTAAAGCAACCAGAATAGGCAGACCACTTTTTAGCATCACAGAGAGATTGCGGGAGAAATTGGCAGAATATATCTTCATTAAAAAATCTTTTAGCCCAAAAAGATTTAATTTAAATTTATCAAAGTGTAATCTTCCCTGAGGAGTTTTTATGTACCTTCTAAAAAGAATAAAAAAAATAATTACTCCTATCACTACATAAATAATACTGGCTCTTATAATATCACTTATCTTAAGAAAAATCTGCGTAGGAAGGGGCAAGGGAACATTTAAGGTCTCAAAAATTTGCTTAAAGGTAGGAATAACTTTAACAAACAATCCTGTAATGATTAAAGTTATAAAAGAAATCACAAGAATCGGATAAGTAAGAGCACTTTTTACCTGATTTATAAGCCGATTCCCTTCCTCAAAATAAAAAGCTAATCTTTCTAAGGTAATATCTAAAGCACCGCTTGTCTCTCCTGCTCTTACCATATTAATACAAAAATCAGAAAAAATATCAGGATGCTTGGCTAAACTTTCTGAAAAACCTAATCCCAAGGAGATTGACTTTTGGATTGAAGCACAAGCTTTCTTTAACAAAGGGTTTCTTGTTTGCTTTTTTAAATTCTCCAGGCTTCTTACTAAAGAAATTCCTGAATTAATCAAAGTAGCCAGTTGCCTGAAAAATATTGCCAAGTCTTTGGAGGAGACTTTTATTTTTTTAAAAAGAAATGTTTTTTTCTCTTTTAAAGAAAATATGATTTTATTCTGTTTCTTAAGCAAATCTAATGCAGAAGTGTAATTTTCTGCGTTTATCTCTCCTTTAATCTTTTTGCCTGAGGGATCAAGTAAAATATAAGTATAAGTGGGCATAATCAGGAAGATACTCTTAAAACTTCCTCAATTGTAGTTAATCCTTCCTCTATTTTCTTAATTCCATCTTCCTGCAAGCTCAAAAAACCTAAATTTTTCTTTGCATAATTCCTTATCTCATCTAAGGAAACATCTTTTAAAATCATCTCTTTAATCTCTCTATCTACAGGAAGAATTTCTCCAATAGGAACTCTTCCTATAAATCCAGCAAAATTACAGTTTGGACACCCTTTCTTCTGGTAGATATAATCTTTACTAATTTTTTTTCCTAACAAAAGAGGAGTATTTAATTTCACCTTCTCTCGACAACTAAAACATAATCTTCGACAAAGTCTTTGTGCTGCTACTCCTATCAAAGTCGCACTAATTAAATATTTCTCTACTCCCATATCTTTCAACCTGGAAATCGCCGAAGGTGCATCATTGGTATGTAAAGTGGAAAGGATAAAACTTCCGGTTAAAGCAGCTTTTAAAGCAATTTGTGCTGTTTCTAAATCTCTAATTTCTCCCACCATTATTATATCCGGAGCTTGCCTTAGAAGTGCGCGAAGCACATGGGCAAAAGTTAAACCAATTTCTGGTTTTACATTTATCTGAGTAATCCCATAAAGCTTATACTCCACCGGATCCTCAATTGTTAAAATATTTCTATGAGGAGTATTCAAAAAGTTAAGTAAGGAATATAAGGTTGTAGTCTTCCCACTTCCTGTAGGACCGGTGAGAAGAAAAACTCCATGAGAGGATTTAAAAATTTTTTTAAGGGTTTCTGATATATGAGAAGAAAAACCCAATTTTTCAATATCCAACTCTATTCCCATCCGATGTAGAAGCCGAATAACAATTTTTTCTCCAAAATGGGTAGGCAAAGAAGAAACACGACAATCAATATCCTCTCCCTGAAAAGTCACTGTAAAACGACCGTCTTGAGGCATACGTCTAATAGTAATATCCATCTTGGACATAAGTTTTATCCGAGCAACTAAAGCAGGAGCATATTTTTTATCTATCTTATTTATTTCCTGTAAAACCCCATCTATCCGATACCGAAGCCTTACTTCATCTGAAAATGGTTCTATATGGATATCACTTGCTCTTGATTTTAAAGCTTCCGTAATTATAGAATTTACCATATTTATTATCTTCTCATCCTTAGCAAGTTTCTTTGCTTCTTCTACATCAAACTTTTCCTCTTTTAGGAAGGCTACCTCAAGTTTTTTTGCCCCTTCCTTAAGTTCTTTCCAATCCTCACTAACCTTTTTCACCTCAATTTCTTCTTCCCTCTTTCTATAATATTTCTGAATTGCCTCTACTATTTCTTCTTCCTTAGAAAGCACAGGCAAAACTTCACATCCACTAATTGTTTTTATATCATCCAAAAGAGACAAAAGATTTGAAGCAGAAGAAACAGCAACAGTCAAAACAGAACAAATTTCTGCCAGAGGAATGACTTTGCGTGAATGAGCAAATCCTTCGGGAATATAATTTATTACTCTACTTGGTATTTTGTAATTAGAAAGAGAGATTAAAGGAATATCTAATTCACAAGAAAATTTTATTAATGAAGTTAAAATTTCATCATTCATCACTCTAAGACTCTAAATACCTCTTCTAATGAAGTTATGCCTTTTTTCACTTCTTCTAAAGCATTATATTTTAAAGTCTTCAAACCTTCTTTTAAAGCAATCTCCTGAAGTTCTCTTTCTGTAACTTTTTCATTTATCATCTCTTTTATAGAAGGAGAAATTTCCAACACCTCCCCAATTGCTTTTCTTCCTCTGTATCCGGTATAATTACAACTTGAACAGCCTTTTTTTTGATAAAGAAATACATTCTTATCTATATTAATTCCATAAGAATTAAACAAATCTAATATTTCTTCTGAAGGTTTAAAACGTTCTTTGCATTCACATAATACTCTCAATAAATTCTGAGCACATACACATAATAAAGAAGAAGCAATAAGAAAAGGCTCTGCTCCCATATCTTTCAGACGCACAATTGCTGCAGAAGCAGTTGTAGTATGAAGAGTAGATAAAACTAAGTGACCTGTCAAAGAGGCTCTTAAAGCTATCTCCACAGTCTCGGTATCACGCATTTCTCCTACAAGAATAATATCTGGGTCTTGTCTTAATACTGATCTTAAAACAGAAGCAAAAGTCAGCCCTATTTTCTCATCTACATTTACTTGATTTATTCCATACAAATCATACTCAATAGGATCCTCAATGGTAACTATGTTTTTTTCAATAGAATCAATAAATTTCAAGCAGGAATATAAAGTTGTTGTCTTTCCACTTCCAGCAGGTCCACAGATAAGAATTATCCCCCAGCTTCTTTTTAAATTTTTTTTAAGAATCCTTAAAGAAACTTCATCAAAACCTAATCTATCCAAATTAAGCTCTACATTTTCTCTATCAAATATCCTTAAAGCAATTTTCTCTCCCAAAGTAGAGGGAACAACAGAAACTCTGATATCCACATCTTTACCATCTAACTTTTTAAGACGAAATCTTCCCTCTTGTGGAAGTCGATGTTCAGCAATATTTAGATTAGAAATAGCTTTAATATGGGTAACTATACGTGGATGGAGTTCTAAGGGAAGCTGATGAATTTTATAAAATATACCATCAATTTTGTAACGAATCTGTAAACCATCAAAAAGAGGCTCAATCAAAATATCACTGGCTCTTTTTTCTATCGCTTCAAAAAGAATTTTTTTTGAAGCAAGAACAGCAACTTCATCTTCAAAATGTGCTTTCTCTTTATTATTTTTATCATTCATAATCCCTCTAATACCTCCTCTAAATGTGAAGGCCAGACAAGTAAGGGTTTGACTACCAGTTGTGTTTTCCTCTGAATCTCTTCTAATATCTCATAATTCAAAGGGTTACTCATCGCTACGGTAAGAAGATTTTTGTTTTTTTCTAAGGGAAGCACTTTGTTGTTTTTACAGAATTCTTTTGAAAGTAGATTGATTAACTGAGGGTCGGCTTTATAATTCTGAATCTCTATATATGGATAACCTTTCTGCAAAGCAAGAAAAAAGTCTAATTCTTCTTTTTTAAGATAACCTAATTTTAAGGCAATTTCTCCCAAGAGCTTATCTTTATAAAAATTTTCCTGTAGTTCTAAAATTTCTGCTAACTGCTGAATAGTTATTACTCCTTTGGCTCTAAGTAACTCTCCTAAAAGCCTTGGGCATCTTCTAAAGGGACTCATCTTTTTAATACTCTCTCTATCAAAGCTTTCAATTTCTTCTCTTTCTCTTCTTTATATATTCTTTTTAATATCTCTTCTGCTTTAAAAGAAGCTATTTTCTTCAAACCCCTGACTATCTCTTCTTTCAATTGAGGGGTGACTGATGTAGAAAAATAAATTTTTTCTAAACTTTCTATTTCTTTTGCATAAATCAAAAATTGAATCAGTTCTTTAGTAATAACAATTTCATTCTTTTTTATCAAATTAAATATCTCTTTAACCAAAGAATCCTTTATCTTTTCTAAAACAATAAAAAGCTTTCTTTTTTTAATAAAACTCTCAAAATCCTTCTCTTCTTTTTCTTGAAAAACTAATTCAATTAAATACGGAAAAGAAAGTGTATCCTTTAAATTTATAATCATTCTCTTCAAATCCTCAGTTTTTTCAGAGTCTATAAACTTTTCAAAAAGCAAAAGTGTATTTTCTATAAATTTTTTACTATAAAATTCACTCAACCATCCCTCAATCTCTTTACTCAATACTTCATCTTTTTCCCTTTCTTTCCGTTTTTTTATTACTTCCAAAAGCTCAGCCATAAAAGCATAATATTTAAGATTTTCTTCATCTAAATTCTGATTCAACCTATAACTTATTTCCTTCACTATATATCCCAAAAGATAGAATATGTTCCTTAATACTATTTCTTCTTCTATAAGAATAGCTTTCAACAATACAGAAATGAAAAACGACATCTCTTCTCTTTCACCAAAAAAAGCAGAATTGGTAAAATTAATAAGAAAATTTAAGAAGCGTGTCTTTTCTATAACTCCTTCTTCTATTTTAAAAAAAATTGTTCTTAAAAGATGTATCAATTCTTTTTCTTTCTTTAGATTTAATAATTCAGTAAATATGTCTCTTAAAATCTCCTCATCCAGCAAAGATTCATCATAAGAAGAAATATCCTCTACTATTTTTATCTTCTTATCTATTTTTACTTCCTTAAAAGAAATATCTCCTACAATGAAAGAGCTTAACTCCCCATCAATCCCTAACTCTTTCAATTTCTGAGAAACTTGATATATTTCTTCTCTCGTCATACTTTTTAGATTATTCTTTATAACATTTCTTAGTGACAATATCGAGCCTTTGCTTTCTATAAATTCCTTTTCTACTAAATCCACAACATTTACAGATTCTGCCTCTTCAGCTGAAGGCAAAATCTCCTTTTTTACCTCCTCAGAAAAGACTTTTTCTCTTACTGGAGAATCAAGTAAAGAAGCTAATTCCTTTAACTTTCCTAAATATTCCTCAGAGGCAGAAATTTCTTTTATCTCCTCCACTATCTGTTTTATATTCTCTTTGATAATTTTAAATTTCTCCTCAGAAACTTCTTGAGAAGAAAGCATCTTCAATAAATAAGCAATCTCCTCTGGCGATTCCTTAAGTATCTCTAAAAAATGATCTTTATTTAGACCTTTTCCTACCAAATAATCTAAAAGCATTACATCTTTTATTCTCTCTTTCTTAACTTTTTCCTTATAGCTTTCTCTAATCTTGATATGAGTAACTACCATGTCTTTTAAAAATTTACCCCATCCTCCTTGAGAAACTATCTCTTGAGGGGGAAAACTTAATCCTTCTAAAAATAGATTAAATTCTTGTTCCTGAACATCTTTATAAATTCCTATAGAAGAAATATTAAATTCTTTTAATAACGACAGAAAATAATCTATATAAAGATAACCTCCTTCTTTTTTAGAAAATACTTTTCCATTTACAAAAAGCTTTTCCTCCACAACTTCAAAATTTATCCTTTCTATTTTATCTAAAATTTTCTTTAATAGCTGATATGAATTTTTTAAAAGATTAACTCTTACAGAATTAGTAGGAGGAAATAACCGGATATTTTTAATAGATGTAACCATAAGCCGAATAAGCTCATAAATATCTTGAGTTGTTTGAAAATCTAAATATATTTCTTCTACAAGAGGTTCTTCTAAAGCTAATTCTTCCAGATATTTCTCTATATCTTGGGAAGAGATGCTTTCAGAAAATTCTTGAAGTAATTTTTGGTATTTAGATAATGAAACAGTAAATTCCTGTCTATTTATTTTTTCTTTAATATCCGATGATTTCTCTGCTTCTGTAGAAATAGTCTCTTTTATAAGAGGAGTAACAAAATTGAAATAGAAATTATTTCCCGAAATATCCTCTTTTATCAAATGCATACTTTTTGCTTTTTCTAATACATCCAATATATAACCTTCATCTCTATTATGCACTTTACTTAATGTCTTCGCATCAAATCTCTGTCCGATTAATGCTGCCTCAAAAAGAACTTCTTTCACCTCCGGATCCAAAGTAGACAATTTCCTCCTCATAATCTCTTCTATAGAAAATGAAAAATCTAATTTTTCTGCTTTCTCTTTTATTTGCCATTCATTCTCTTGATAAACAATAATATTTTCTTCTATTAGTAACTTTAATACTTCCTCAACAAAAAAAGGGTTGCCTGAAGTAATTCTCTCTATTTTTTCTATAAATACCTCAGGAAGAACAAGCCCAGGAAAAATTGCCTCAATCATTTCTTTTATCTCTTCCTGATTAAATCCTTCCAGAATTATCTCCTTAAATCTTTCTTCCTTACGAAAATTATTCAAAATTTCTAAAAGAGGAATTTGTGCATCTTTTAACTCTTGAGAAATATAAGCTCCATTGATGAGTAAGGGTAGCTGATGAGGAGATTTAAGAAAATAATAAATTAACTCTAAAGTGGCTATATCTGCATAATGAAGATTATCAAAAGATATAAGAACGGCTTTTTTTCTTAAAAAAGCCAGAATCAGGTCTCTAAATGCTTTAAATAAAAAAAACCGTTGATCCAAATTAATTTTTTCTTGTGAAGATGTAATCTCTAAGATTTCTTTTAATTGAGGAAAAAAGGGGGAAAGTTGACTTATAGTCTGTGGAGAAAGAGTAGTGGCTATTTCTTTTATAAATTCTTTTTTCTGTTGCTTAATAAAATTCTCAATTGCTTCCGTGATAAGATAATAGGGAATTTTTATCTTTTCCTTATCACCAACAGAAGAAAAATAAAAACACTTATTTTTAAAATAATTGTTTATCTGGTTAAGAAAACGTGTTTTACCTATTCCCTGATCACCTTTTACAAAAAAACAAAATGGTCTGTATTCATTTAATGCTTTATCAAAAAATCTTTTTGCCTCCAATATCTCTTTTTCTCGCCCAATAAACTTTTTGCAAGGAAATAAAGTTTTGGCAAGCTTTAAAGCAATTTCTTCCTTTTTAACTTCAGAAATCAGATAAAGTTTGTTTTTTCCTCTTCTTTTAGAAAAATATAAAGCTTGATCGGCAAGCTCTATTAATTCCTCCAGACATTTTGCATCCTGAGGATAACGAGCTATACCTATACTTATTGTGCACTTAATATTATTCTCAAACACAGCTTTTTCCACCTCTTCTTTGATTCGAGTTGCTATTTTTTTCAGATAAGAAATCTCTCCATTTTCAACAACAATAATAAACTCATCTCCTGCATATCTTATCACCTTATCCTGCTCCCGCAGATTCTTTTTTAAAATTTTCACCAATTCTTTAAGAACCTTATCTCCCACTAAATGCCCAAAGTCATCATTAACTCTTTTAAAATTATCCATATCTATCATTAATATACCTATAGAAAGCCTCTCTTTTTCTGCTCTCTTCAAAAGTGGAGGAAGATAATCGTAAAGATATCGACGGTTAAAAGCCTGGGTAAGTACATCAACAAATATCTCTTCCTGCATCACTTAAATTATAATATATCCCTTTTTCTTTTTCAAATTAACCTTAAATTTAACAATGCATATCCTGTGTATATACTTGACTTCTCTTCTTCTTTATTCTATACTTAAGCCTGTATGAAAAAATTTTCAAAAATTAATATAATTTTTATTTTATTTTTTACCTTGTCATCTCTTTCTCTCTTCCCACAGGATTCTCTTCTGAAGGAAAAAATAGCTTATTTAAAAAAAGACCTGAAAGAAAAGGAAGAAAAAATTAGAAATTTAGAAGAAAAATATGCTTATTTGGAAGAGATTTTGAAAAAGGAATTGGAAACTCTCAATACGAAAATAAAATATTTAGAAAAGAAGCTCTCAGAAAAGGAGAAAATAATTAAGGAGAAAGAAAATAAAATAAAAAAGTTAAAATTACTTCTTAAAAAAGCCAACTTGGCAATAGAAAGATTATTAAAAAAATTAAATTTTTGATTACCTGCCTAATAACGCCAATCCTATCACAGTATTAAAAAGAAGTCTATCGTGAGGAGATTGAACTTTAAATTCTTCCAATAAATCCCAGTCGTAAACAGAAACATTAAGATATTGAGAGAGAAAATTTTTCAGAAAAGGAAATTTTGCTCCTCCTCCGCTAATACAAAGAAAGGAAGGATTTTTTTTAAAACTATATTCACAATAATCAAAACAGATCTGCACTTCTTCGGCTAACTTCTTAAAGTCTCTCTGTAAGACTAACTCTACCTCTTTTGAATCAGGCACAAGCTCTTTTTTCAACTCTTGAGCTTTCTCCTCATCAATATTAAATCTTTCACAAAGAGATGTAAGAAATTGACTGTCACCTATTTTTATCTCTCGGGAGAAAAAAGGCATACCTTTCTCTATTAATATTAATTTGCTCAAACTATAACCTACATCCAAAAGTGCTATTGTCTCTGTTTTATAAAGCTTACTTCTTTTAAAAGCTTCTATCAAGGCTAAAGAATCTGTAGTAATCAAGTAAGGCTCCAAACCAATTTCTTTTATAATACTTAACCTTTCTTCAACAATAAAATTCTTCGTCCCTACAATAAGCACAGACATTTTCCGTTTTTCTCTTTTTAATATTTCTACATCAAAAATAACTTCTTCTCTTTTAAAAGGTAGATACTTATCTATTTCCAATTTCAAAACATTTAAAAGTTTTGATCTACTCATCAAAGGAAAAGTTATAAAACGCAAATTTACCGCTTCTCCTTTCAGAGAAGTCACTACAAATCTTTCTTTATAATTTAATTTAGCTAAACCATTCAAAATAGTATCAATAATAACTTTTTTAGAAGGACGAGGGGTTTTAAATCTTTCTGAAAAGTAAAATAGTCTGTTTTTTTTAAAGTAAGCTAACTTAATACTAAATTCACCGATATCCAGACCTAAACAATTTAAAGAAAACAAAGACATTATTCTTTAAGTGTTAAATATTTCCTGTAGTAATTTTGTGCTTTTTTAAAATTCTTTAAATGATAAAGATAAATTACCACCAAATTATAATAAGCATCTTTATCCTCCCTGAAGTACAAACTTTTCTCAAAACAATCAGCAGCCTTTTCATATTCCTCAAGCTGAGTATAAACATATCCTAAATTATAATAAGCAAAAAAAGCATAACGTGGAGAGTTTAAAACTTTCTTTAGAAAAGTAATTGCTTCTTTATACTTTCTCTCTGAAGCTAATTGATAACCTTTTTTGAGAAACTCTAAATCCTCCTTATATCTTTCTTCTTTTTTAAAAAGAGATAAATTTAAAACTCTCTCTTCTAATAAATTTGCCTTTCTCTCTAATCTATTAATCCTTTCCGACAGAAGACTATTCTCTATTATTAATTCTCTCAATTCATCCGCATCACAGGTAAATAAAGAAAGTTTAAAAATAACTATTAAAATAGGAAAAATCATTTTATTTTAGGTAACTTCATTGGTTTAATTTCTCCTTTTTTTATTTCTGGATATTTAAACTCCTCAAATTTTTTAAGTTTCTCTCTATCCTGTGCGCTCATTGTCGGTTGGGTAATAATGTAAGGAGTAAGAAACAGAAGAAGTTCAGAATCAGTGATTGTTTTTGTTTTTCTTCTAAATAAATTTCCAATTAAAGGTATATCTCCCAAAACAGGAATTTTATCTACAGTCTTTGTTGTATCTCTTTTTCTTAAACCTCCAATAACTATTGTCTCTCCACTTCTTACTGCCATATTCAATGTTGCTGTCCTTTTATCAATTGCTGGTTGATCGCCCACCAGTCCCGTAAAAATACTTTCCTCTAAAACAATATTACTTGTAATTAAATCTCCGGTTACATGAGGCTTGACTTTCAATTTTACCCCTGCCTCTGTAAACTGAGTAACTGTATATGTTCCCTCATCTGTGATTGTAGTCTGCTCATAGGGTATTGCTTCTGTAAGACTGATTTCGGCTTCTTGATTATCTAAGGTTAAAACACGTGGGTTAGCCAAAATTTCTGCCTGTTTATTATGACACCATAAATTTACCAAAGCATCCAAATCAGTTTTATCTAAGATACTTTTTCCATATCTTATCGCCAGCATTGTTCCTGAAGCAGCTAAATCTACTTCTGCACCCCGATAAAGAGTCTGTTCATCATGCGTAGCTCCTTTACTTTCTTTTAATATTGACCACTCCACTCCTAACTGCTCTTCATTAGAAACCTTCACATCTAAAAGCATCGCTTCAATAAAAATTTGAGGCTGGCGTATATCTAATTGTTGAATAAGCTCTTCAATTTTTTCCAAATTGATTTTTGTATCACTTACGATTATAGTATTTGTAGAAATATTCACTTCCACCTTTCCCCGCTCACTTATAAAATCTTCCACAACTTCAGCTATACTTTCTGCATCAGCATATTTAAGATTAATTACTTTTAACTCTAAAGGTAAATTTGCCTCCTCTCTTCTTAATTCTTCCAAAGTTAATATTCTTATGTAATTTTTCCGATAATCAGCAACTAATCCATAGGTAGAAAGAATCATCTCCAAAGCATCTTTCCAGTTAACTTCTCTTAAATTAATACTTATTTTCCCCTTCACACGCGAGCTAATTACAATGTTTTTTTTCCCTACTTCTGCTAAAGCCCTGAGTACATCACGAATGTCCGCCTCTTTAAAATCCAGAGTAAGAAGATTTTCTTTTTTTTCTTTTTTCTTTTCTTTTTTTTCTTTATCTTCTGAAAAAAGCTGAACAGAACTCATCATAAAAACAGTTAAAATCAAAATTAAAATTATTTTTCTTCTATTCATCTTCTAAAATCCTAAAGGCAAATTCATCTTGAAACTTGTCTCTTCTCTTTTTTTCTCTATCTTTTGAGACCCCAAGGCATTTTTAAAAGAAGGAACTTCTATCTTTAACTCCACTTCTTTCTCTCCATATTGAAGAATAACCTTATGAGGAAGAATTTTTTTAATCGTAAATTCTCTGATTTTATCACCTTCTTTTAATATTTTCTCGCTAATAATTACCCGGGGATTTTGAGGAGAATAAATTATACCTTCTAATTTCAAAGCATTAAGAAGCTTTTCTATCTCTCCACTTCTTTTTTTAGGAACATTTACTGATTTATCGGATACGGATTTTAAAAGTAATTTTTCTAAAGAAACAAATGGATCTCTCATTTTTTCAGAAGCATAACTATAGAGGAAGGTTAAACATAAAGAAAATAATATAAAGAATCTCATTCTTCTTTTTTTAATACAAACCCACTTACCATCAGTCTTATCTGATGATGATAAATATCTTCCTTCTCTGATTCTATTCTTATCTTTTCTATTTTAACAAACCTATCAAGATTTTCTATTTTTTTCAAGAATTCTACCAATTTAAAAAAATTCTCCCGCATACTTATAGAAAGAGGCATCTTCTCAATACTCATTCCCAAATCAGAAAAAGTAGCAATTTTTTTGGAAGGGTGAGAGTCTATAGAGAAGAATTCTATAGAAAGAATTTTGGCTATTTTTGTTATCTCTTTAATGAATAAAGAAATATCATCTTTCCAAAAAAGATATTCTTTTTCTTTCTCTACTTTATCTTTCCAGTAAGAAACTTTATTCTCTAAACTTTTCAATTTCTCCTGATAATCTCCAAATCCAACTAATTCTTTTTTTACCTTTTTTATATCCCTTCTGATTTTTCTTACTTTTTCTATTTTAGAATGCAAAAAAAAACCTGATACACAAAAAATTCCTATAAAAAATACTAATAAGATTATATTAACTATACGCCTCTCCATCACTTAATCTGTTAAAATAAAATCCAGCTCAAAATTCATTATCTCAAAATTCTCCTCCTGGCGTCTCCTTACTTTAGAAAGCATCACTTTTCTGAAGCCTTTAAAAAAAGCGGTATTTTTTATATTATTGACAAACTCACCTAAAAAATAGGTAAGATTTTTATTGGTAAGATTAATTAAAGACCCTTTTAAAGAAAGTCTTCCCTGCAAAATATCAAAAGAAAATTCTCTTATCCACATCTCCTCAGGAATAATCTTCTGCAATTGAGAAAGTTTCTCATGCCAGATTACCTCCCGTGAGGAAAAATTTTTATATATCTTCCATTCTTTTTCTAAATGATTTAATGAAAACTTCAGATCATCAATCCTTTTTGCTGCTCTTCTTGCCTCTTCCCTATCTCCTACAATTTTAGTCAGTATTTTTCTACTCCTATTTTCCCACATATTAAGCAAAAAATAACTTACCAAGGCAAGTATCCCTACACAAATAATTAAAAAAAACAAAATTCGTGTAAAAAGAATTTCTCTTCTTCTTCTTAATACTTTTTGTTTAACTTCATTGCTTAATAGATTAATCATTCTCAAAAATTATTATAGCAATTTATTTTTAAATCAAAAATAACTTTTTCTGATGATTATCTTCTCAAAATTGATGCTTGTTCCCAATTTTAATTCTTTCCATCTTTTTATTTAAGGAGTAATATAACTTGATTCCTGATATATTTGTGTCCATCTTATATAACTTGACATAAAACTTGAGATTGTTATATAAATTAAGGGGTTTTAATGAAAAGTAAGAAAAAATTAAATCTAACAAAATGGGTGATATTTTTTATTTTTATCTTTCTCTGGAATACGTTTTTCTGTTTCTGCCAGAATATTAACAAACTTAAAGTAAATGGAAATATAAATATCCATCAAAATCAAGCTTTAAGGTTTAAACCTGTTTCTCAAAGCACAACTCCTCCTTCTAATCCTTCCCAGGGTGATCTCTATTTTGATGGAAGTTCACTTCTTTATTATGACGGCTCAGAATGGCAAACAATTGCTCAGGAAGGAGATATATTTTTCAACAGGAGAGATAACACCCTTTATTATTATGATGGAGAAAAATGGAGAGCAGTAAAAGGAGGAGGACAGAAAACTGTAGCCACAAGAATTGTTGCTGCTTATGATTCCTTAGATACAACCTGTAATGGTGGAATTTGTTCCAATCCCCGTGCCGACTATACCTGTGATGGAACAGATGACCAGGAAGAAATTCAGAAAGCAATTGATGATTTGGGCAGCAATGGAGGGGTGGTGTATCTCTTAGAGGGAACATATAATCTCTCCTCACCAATTGTTTTTGATGATGGAAGTTCAGATGGAATAGACGATTCCAATAAATCTTTAATTGGGACAGGTGCGGGGACATTACTAAAAACAAGTGGGGATGCTATAAAGCTGGATTCAGTATCAAGAGTTCTTATTTCTAAATTAAGAATTTCTGGTGGTCATTGCATCAGATTATACAATACACATTATTCTACAATTACCTCTATATGGTCTGATGGATATATAATGCTATACAATAACAGTAGTTATAATATCTTCTCCCACAATTTTTTTGCTGGTGAAGCTCATATTGGAGATTTTTCTCTAAATGCTGCTTCTTATAATAACATTATTTGTGGTAATCACTTTTATTATACAAGATCGTCCAATAATGCGTTCGGGGCTATTTTTTTATATGATTGGGAAAATACTCTTATAATAGGAAATATTAGTATTGACGGAGGTATATGGTTATTTGAGTCCTCACATAATCTTATCTTAGCAAATCAAATCTCCACTAAGTATAGATGTGGTCCGGGAGGTGTTAGGGGAATAATTCTTCTTAACGGTGGCTCAGCTTATAATATAATCTCCTCTAATCTTATCTCAAACTGCACTGCTGATGGTCCTGGGGTTAGTCTCTACGATTCCAGTTTCAACCTTATCACCTCTAATCTTATTACAGAAGTAGCAGATCACGGTATAAGTATAGAGACATTAGGATGGGACAACAGTAATAACAACAGTATAGTAGGAAACTTAATCCACAATGTAGGAGCAGGATATGATGGGATAGTTGTATCTTCAGAGCAAAATCTTATCTCCTCTAACAGAATTAACTCTACCAATAGCAGTAGATACGGAATTTATATAACTTCATCAGACAATTATTTAGTAGGAAATTTTGTGGATGGAAATTTTCAGAAAAAGATTAAAGATTCAGGAAACAATACCAAATACACCCAGAAAGAAAAAATCACCATAGAAAGAAAAGAAGTTAATTTAAATAATGGAGATACTCTTGAAGTTGCAACTTCTCCTCGAGGATACGTAGCTTTAAAGGCAACTACAGCAATTACCTTAGATGCAACCAAAGCAATTTCTGATGGGAAAGCTCAGGGAGACCTTTTAATTCTTGAGGGAACTTCTGATACAAATACAATTACTATTTTAAATGGAGCAAATGTAAAATTAGGAAGTATCAAAAGAGTCTTAGGAAAAGAGGATACATTAACCTTAATCTGGAATGGAAATGACTGGGTGGAGATGGATTATGCCAACAACTAAATCTTTAAAATTTATTATAATAATCTTTTTCATTCTTCTTTTAACAGAAACTCTTTCTTTTTCTCAAGAAAATAATCTTGTTATAAAAGGAGGAGTTGAAACCCAAACCTTAACTCTTCAGGGAGGAGAAGCCTTTCCCATTACACCTTTAAAAGGAATGCTCTATTATAAAAGTGATGAGAATAAATTTTATACTTTTGATGGAGAAGATTGGAAAGAAGTGGGAGAAGAGGGGGGAGGAAGTTTAGTTGTAGCAACACGAGTTGTTGCTGCCTCAAACTCCTTAGATAAAACAAAAGCAGATTATGTATGTGATGGAGTAAATGACCAGGAAGAAATCCAGAAAGCCATTGATGACTTACCATCTTCAGGAGGCTCAGTGTATCTTTTAGAGGGAACATACAATATCTCTGCACCAATAAATATAAATAAATCAAATGTAACTTTAATGGGTGCTGGAGCTGCAACTGTATTAAATCTTACCACAGACAATGCAATTCAAGCTTCTGGTGTATCAAGGATTGTTCTTTCTCAGTTAAGAATAAAATATAATGGTTATTATGGCTGTTGGTTTAAAAATATCAGCTACTCTTTATTAGAAAAACTCTGGCTTGAGGGATGTAATATAAATATAGTTAAATCTAATTTTAATACTATTGCGGAGAACTTTTTTACACCTCCCGATAGATCTGTCACTATTCCTCCTCTTTGGCTTTATGACGACAGCTGGGGAACGGATGGTTCTTCCTATAATATTATCCATAATAACATTTTTACAACTGCTAACCCCTGGGGTGCGATAGGTATATTCTATGGTTCCTGTAATAATATAGCAATAGGAAATATTATAAAAGGTGATAGTAATGATGACCGAGGAATATGGATTTTTAATCATTCTTCTCGTAATATCATTGTAGGAAATAGAATATTTGATGTAAAAGGAGGAATAGTTAGTAATCATTATTCTACAGACAATATTTTCAGCAGTAACATTATTTCTCAAGTTGATTCTTTTGGAATGGACATTTTTGGAGATGCTCACCGCCAACTCATCAGCTCCAATTTTATCTCCGATGCTTCTACCGATGGAATTGGGTCAGGTGTTTCTAATTCTCTCCTTGTTGGAAATATCTTGTATAATAATCAAGAAGATGGGATAGAGGCAGTTGGAAATAATTATCTTATCTCTTCTAATCATATCTATGCCTCTTCTGCTTCAGGTTATGGAATATTTATAAAATCAAATTCAAATAATGACTACCTTGTAGGAAATTTTATCAGTGGTTATTCAAAACCTATAAATGATGAAGGGAAAGATACAAAATATACGGATAAATTAAAAATGACTCTTGAGGAACAGACAGTTGATATTACTACCTCTTCCTATAATTTAGACCCGGCAACAAATCCAGGAAGTTATTTTAAGTTAAATCCTTCCCAAGATGTTACTTTAACTTTATCCAATGGGAAAAGTGCGGGAGATTTACTTATTCTGGAAAATGTAAGTTCTTCCTATAAAGTAACTATTAATGATTCAGATAATGTAAATTTGGGTGGCGTAAGAGAACTCAGTCAGAATGATATTCTAAAACTTATCTGGAATGGAAGCAAATGGCTGGAGTTAAGATATGTGGATAATTAATAAATTAAAATTTATCTTTTTTATTTTTTCTCTTTCCCTCCTAAATCTTTCTTTCTCTGCAAATCTCAATATCCAAAATGATTTAATTACCGATATTTTAAGACTTACCCCACAAGATTCATCTCCAGAGTGTTCTTCCTCTTTCAAAGGAAGACTTTATTACAACAGCAATGATAAACAAATCTACTACTGCGATGGCACAAGCTGGCAGGTTTTAGGAAAAGGAGGAAAAGATACAGCTATAGGTTCAGCAATCGTTGCCTCAAGCAGTGCAGATGCATTAAGAGCTGATTTTGCCTGTGATGGGACAGATGATCAGGAAGAGATTCAGCAAGCAATTGATTATTTAAGTAATGCAGGAGGTGCGGTTTATCTTTTGGAGGGAACTTATAATTTATCAGACAAAATTCTTTTTGATGATGGAAACTCAGATAGTATAGATGATTCCAATAAATCTTTGATCGGAACGGGGGCAGGTAGTGTGCTATCTGTAAATAATGAAGCAATTCAAGCTTTTGATATATCAAGAATTATTATTTCTCAATTAAACTTAAGTAAAGGAAGTAGTGGAGGTGAAAATTTATTTAAAAATATTAGCTATTCTATATTAGAAAAACTCTCGGTATCTACAAACTGTACTTATAATCTTTCTATGGTTAAATCTAATTTTAATATCATTATTGATAACTTTTTCCATTATGGATCCCCTCCTCTTTTTCTTTATGATGATAGTTGGGGAACAGATGGTTCTTCTTATAATATTATCTATAATAATATTTTCACAACTGGCGGAACATGGGGTGCAATAGGTATATTTTGTGGCTCTTCTAATAATATAGCAATAGGAAATATCGTAAGTGATATCTCCGCCTCTGATATTATTGGCTCTCATGAGCAAGGAATATGGATTTTTCAATCTTCCTATAACATCGCAATAGGAAATATAATAAATAGAATAGGAGAAGGAATAGTGAATAATGCTGGTTCTAAAAATAATATTTTTAATAGCAACATTCTCTCTAATCTCTCTCCCGATATTTATAAATGTGGAATAGGTTTTTTTGGCACCTGGGGAAACAAAGATATCCCTGGTCTTATCTTTTCTAACAATATCATTTCAGAGATTGAGCATTATGGAATTCTTTTAGATTATGCAAAACAGGATCTTCTCCTGGGAAATATTCTGTATAATACTCAAAAAGGAGGAGTAAATGTAGGACACTCAAACGATGTTGATAATAATCTTATCTTCTCCAATTACATCTATGCTTCCTTTGGTTCAGGTTACGGAATATCTATAAAACCAAACTCAGATAATAACTACCTTGTAGGAAATTTTATTGGGGGAAGTGGTTATTCACAACCTATAAATGATGAAGGAAATAATACCCGTTATACTGATAAAATAAAGATCAGTCTTGAGCCAGGTGAATATACAGGTTTAGAAAATGGAAAAACTTTAACTCCTCAAGGATCAACCAGTTACTTAAGACTTACTCCCTCCTCAAACATAAATTTAGGAAATCCCAATATTGCTTCTGGGAAAACAAAAGGTGACATCCTTATTATAGAAAATGCTGCCTCAGGCAATTATTATGTAAGATTTAAAGATGGGCAGGGAGTGGAATTGGAAGATTCTATACTTGTGGGAGGAAAACTTGATTTGTATCCCGGTGATGTTTTGATATTTGTTTGGAATGGATCAAGCTGGGTTGAGATCGGATATTCAGATAATTAAAAAACTTTCCAAAATCTTTTCAAAATAAAGTGTAAGTTAGGAAAGAAAGTAAAGAAGGAAATTTAAACTCTTTTACATTTATATCTTTGAGACAGTTGCTACTAATCCAAAAAATTTAACTGTAACTATACTCAATAGAGTTCTTGACAGATAATTTTTTTTAAGATATACTTACTTACACCTTTAAGCTGGTCCAGTGAGGCCAGCAAGGAAAGATTAATAATGTTAAATTATCTCAACAAAAAGGCACCCACCGAAAAGGTGGGTTTTCTTTTTATATATGGAAAAGTTTAGAGAAAAAGCCAAGATTTTGGATGCTTCCTCAATAAAAAGAATTCTTTATCGCTTAGCCCACCAGATTCTTGAAAAAAATCCTCAACTGAATGATTTAGTTCTGATAGGGATACAGACAAGAGGAGTATATTTAGCCCAGCGTCTTAAAAGAATAATAAAAGAGATTGAAAATGTGGATTTACCTTTAGGGATTTTGGATATCACTCTTTACCGGGATGATTTAACTACTATTGGGGAGGCACCTCTTGTAAAAGAAACAAAGATAGATTTTGATGTGAAAGATAAAGTAGTAATTCTTGTTGATGATGTGCTTTTTACAGGAAGAACTGTTCGCTCTGCTTTAGATGAGATTATAGATTTTGGAAGACCTAAAAGAATAGAACTTTTAGTTTTAATTGACCGCGGACATCGCGAACTTCCTATAAGAGCAGATTTTGTAGGAAAAAATATTCCTACCGCAAAAGAAGAGCTGGTTGAGGTAAGATTATCTGAGATTGATGGGAAAGATGAAGTTGTGATTTTGGAAAAAAATGAGGTGGGATAAAAAACATCTTTTAGGGATTAAAGAGTTAAGTTGTGAGGAGATTGAGACTATTTTTGAGGCAGCAAATTCCTTTCGTGAACTTTCCCAAAGAGAGGTAAAAAAAGCTCCTGCTTTGCGAGGAAAGACAGTAATTAATCTATTTTTTGAAAGTTCTACACGCACACGCACTTCCTTTGAATTAGCCGCCAAACGCTTGAGTGCTGATGTATTGAATTTTTCCGCATCTTCAAGCAGCTTAACAAAAGGTGAGTCAATTGTAGATACAATAAAAAATTTAGAGTCATATCATCCAGATATTTTAGTCATTCGTATTTCCCAATCTGCTTCTTTATATGACCTTTCCAAATACACAAATGCAAGTATCGTTAATGCTGGAGATGGTTGCAATGAACATCCCACACAGGCATTATTGGATATGTTTACAGTAAGAGAGATTAAAAAGACTTTGAGAAATTTAAAAGTTTTAATTGTGGGAGATATTCTTCATTCTCGTGTGGCACGTTCCAATATATTTGGGTTTCAAAAGTTTTCCTCACATATAAAAGTATGCGGACCTCCTACCTTAATCCCTTATGAATTTGAGAAATTAGGGGTGGAGATTTTTTATGATCTTGATAAAGCAATTAAGGATTGTGATGTGATTATATTTTTAAGAATTCAAAAAGAGAGACAGAAAGTTTCTTTTTTCCCTACTTTAAGAGAATACGTAGAGAATTTTTCTTTAACAGTAGAGAGGGCAAAAAGATTAAAAGAAGACTGTCTTGTTCTTCATCCCGGACCAGTTAACTGGGATATAGAGATAACCTCCCAGCTTAAAGATAAACTGCATCCTTTAATTCTTAAACAGGTAGAAAATGGCTTAGCAATAAGAATGGCAGTTTTATATCTTGTAGGAACAGTGAAATGAAGATTTTAATTAAAAAAGGAAAGATTGTAAATTTTGATGGGATTAGGGAGGCGGATATTTTAATTCATAATTCAAAAATTGTTCAGATAAGTAAGGATATAAAGGAAAAAGTGGATGAAGAGATTGATGCTCAAGGAAAATTTATTCTTCCCGGATTAATTGATATACATACACACCTGCGCACTCCAGGGAGAGAAGATGAGGAAGATTTATTGAGTGCAAGTAAATCAGCAGCTAAAGGAGGTTTTACAACGATTATGTGTATGCCTAATACCGAGCCGGCAATAGACAATTATGGTCTGGCAGAGTGGATAGTTAAAGAAGCAGAAAAAATTGGTATAGTGGATATTTATCCTATAGGAGCAATTACTAAGGAAAGAAAAGGAGAAGAATTAACAGAATTTGGAGCATTAAAGAAGGCAGGATGTTTAGCTTTAAGTGATGATGGAAACTCAATTAAAGATACTTATCTTTTGCGGCGAGCTTTAGAATATGCAAAAATGTTTGATATTTTAATTATCTCTCACTGTGAAGATAAATCCTTATCCAGCGAGGGAGCGATGAGAGAAAGTTTTTTATCTTCTAAGTATGGGATAAAAGGTATTCCCTATATCAGTGAAAGTATAGTCGTTTTTCGTGATATAGAATTAGCTTGTTATCTTAATGCACGCATTCATCTTGCTCATATAAGCACAAAAAGAAGTGTAGAGATTATAAAACAGGCAAAAGAGAAAGGAGTAAAAGTCAGCTGTGAGACTGCCCCTCATTATTTTATTCTTAGTACAGAAGATATTGAGAAGAATAACTTTTCCTCCCTTTTTAAAGTAAATCCTCCCTTGCAAGAAAAAGAAGATGTGGAGGCAATAAAAGAAGCACTGGCTTCTGATATAATTGATTGTATTGCTACAGATCACGCCCCTCACTCAAAAGCAGAGAAAGAGTTAAGTTTTGAGGAAGCACCTTTTGGATTTATAGGATTAGAGCTTGCTTTTTCTTTAACTTATACTTATTTGGTCAAAAAAAATATACTGAATTTGAAAGATTTAGTTAAAAAGATGTCTTATACACCGGCTAAAATTTTGGGATTAAAGGATAAAGGTTATATAAAAGAGGAAAATATTGCAGATTTGGCTATTGTTGATTTGGGAAGCAGATGGAGAGTAACTGAGGAGAATTTACTTTCCAAATCAAAAAATACACCTTTTTTAGGTTATGAGTTGGAGGCAGAGGTAATTTACACTATTCATAAAGGAAAGATAGTTTATAAAAAAAGTGGTTAAGTTTATATTAACGAAAGAGGTGGGAAGACTATGCAAATGGTTAAGAATTTTAGGATTTGATGCAGAATATTTTCTTGAAGATAATTTGGCAACTTTAATTATTAAGGCTTTAAAAGAAAACAGAATTATTGTTACACGTAAAAAGAAGATTGATGATTTAAAAGTTATAAGGGTTTATGCTAATGATGTAAAAGAACAGCTGAGAGAAGTTTTAACACAACTTGAACTTAAACCTGATGAGGATAAAATGTTTACCCGATGCGTAATTTGTAATAAAACTTTAGAGAAAGTAGAAAAAGAAAAGATTAAAGAAAAGGTGCCTTTATATGTTTACCAGACACAGAATGAATTCTATCAATGTCCATCCTGCCGGCGCATTTACTGGCAGGGAACTCACTGGGGGAATGTAAAAAAGATTATTCAAGATTTAGCCTTATGATTATTGCTGATTTTCATATTCATTCTAAATATTCCCGAGCTACCTCAAAAAATATGGATATTCCCAATTTAGTTAGATGGGCACATTATAAAGGGATAAATCTTTTAGGGACCGGAGACTTCACACATCATTTATGGCTTGAAGAATTAAAACAGTATTTAGAACCTTTAGAAGATAAAGGATTATTTATTTGTCAGGGAATATATTTTATCTTATCAACTGAAGTATCAAATATCTTTTCTCAAAATGGAAGAGTTTATCGTGTTCATAATTTGATTATGGTGCCTGATTTGAAGTTAGCTTATGAGGTGAATAAGATGTTAAGTTACTATGGAAATCTTACCTCTGACGGAAGACCTACCTTAGGTATGAGCTGTAAAGAACTAGCTTCCCAGTTATTTAAAATTTCTCAAGATATTATCTTAATTCCCTGCCATATCTGGACTCCCTGGTTTTCTGTATTTGGTTCTAATTCTGGATTTGATTCTTTAGAAGAGGCTTTTGAAGAATATACAGATAAAATCACTGCCTTAGAGACAGGATTATCCAGTGATCCAGCAATGAACTGGCGTCTATCGAAACTGGATAGATTTAGTCTGGTTTCTAACTCTGATTCTCACTCACCTCATCGCATTGGAAGAGAAGCTAATGTATTTGATTGTGAGATGAATTTCTGGCAGATAAAAAAAGTTTTAGAAGAAAAAGATAGAACGAAATTTTTATATACCATAGAATTTTTTCCTGAGGAAGGAAAATATCACTATGATGGACATCGCAATTGTAATGTAAGGTTACATCCTAAAGAGACAAAAAAGTATAAGGGAATATGTCCTAAATGTGGTCGTCCTTTAACTAAAGGAGTTCTTTATCGGGTGGAAGAGTTGGCTGATAGAGAAGAGGGTTTTATTCCTCCTAATGCTATTGGTTATAAAAGCTTGGTTCCTTTAGATGAGATAATTGCGGAAGCAAGGGAACTGAATAAGGAAAGTAAAGCAGTGGAGAAAGAATATATTAATTTAGTCAGTGAATTCGGCTCAGAGTTTAATCTTTTAGTTAATATAGATGAGAAAGAGTTATTCTCAAAACTTCCTTACAGGATTGCTGAAGGAATAAAAAGGGTAAGAGAAAAAAGGTTAAATATTTTGCCTGGTTTTGATGGTGAATATGGAAAGATTAAAATTTTTGATGAGGAAGAGAAAAAAGAGGATAAGCAACTTACTTTATTCTGAAAAAAGCTTAAAAATTTAAAAATGGAGGAGGAATGAAAATTGCGATAGTATTTTATTCTTTTTCTGGCAACACAAGAAGGCTTTCTTTATTTTTAAAAGAGATGCTTGAGAAAAAGAATCATAAAGTAGATATAGTAGAGATTAAAGCAGAAGAAGAGATTAAATCTTTCTTCAGGCAAGCTCTTTCTGCTTTTTTAAAAAGAAAAATACCACTTAAGAGAATAAACATAAATTTTGATGAATTTGATCTAATAATTTTTGCTACACCTGTATGGGCATTTACAATTACACCGCATCTGAGAACATTTTTAGAAGATATAAATTTGGAGGGTAAAAAAACAGCCTGTTTTGTAACTTTTGGAAGCGGAGCGGGAGCAGAGAAAGCTTTGAAAGAACTGGAAAATATTTTAAAGAGCAAAAAGGGAGAAGTTCTGTTTTCTTTAAAGATAAAAGATAAAGATATAGAGAATAAAAATTTTCTTCAAAAACTGAATTTGCCCCTGTAGCTTAATGGATAAAGCACAGGCCTCCGGAGCCTGGGATGGCAGTTCAATTCTGCCCAGGGGCAAAAGCTTATAGAAAAGATGAATGTTGCTGTAATTGGTGGATACAAATGTTCAAAAAAGGCTTATAAAATTGCTGAAAAGCTGGGTTTTTTAATTGCTCAGGAAGGCTGGATTTTAATTTGTGGAGGGGGAAGAGGTGTGATGGAGGCAGCCTCAAAAGGTGCAAGAGCAGGAGGAGGTTTGGTGGTGGGGATTCTTCCCAGTTTTGAGGGAGAAGAAGCTAACCCCTATTTAGATGTGAAAATTCCTACTGGATTAGGTTATGCAAGAAATTTTTTAATTGTAAGAGCTGCAGATTGTTTAGTTGCTGTGGATGGTAAATATGGAACTTTATCAGAAATTGCTTTTGCTTTAAATGAAGGGAAAAGAGTTTATGGGATAGATACCTGGGATATAAAAGGAATAATTAAAGTAAAAACTCCTCAGGAGGCAATAAAAAGGATAAAGAAAGATTTTCAGTTATGAAAGCAATTTTGCTTTTAGAGGATGGCTTTTATCTTGAGGGAAAATCTTTTGGAAAAGAAGGGGAGACAATTGGAGAGGTAGTTTTTAATACCTCTATGACCGGGTATCAGGAGATTTTGACTGATCCTTCTTATAAAGGACAGATTGTATGTATGACTTATCCTTTAATTGGAAATTATGGAGTGAATGATTTTGATAAAGAATCAGAAAGAATTTGGGTTGAGGGTTTTATTATCAAGGAGAAAAGCAGAATTGTCTCCAACTGGCGGGCAAAAAAGAGTTTAGAGGATTATCTTAAGGAATATAATGTTGTGGGTATTGAGGATGTAGATACACGAGCAATAACAAAAAGGCTGAGAGAGAAAGGTTCTATGAAAGGAATTATCTCTACTTTTGATTTTGATATAAATAGTTTAAAGGAAAAATTAGATAGATTCCCCTCCATTGTGGGTCAGGATTTGGTGAAAGAAGTGACTCATAAAGAGATTTTTGAATGGAAGTGTGATTTAGAGGAGAAGAAAACAGAAGAATTTCCTAAAGAAAAATTTTGTGTGGTGGTAATTGATTGTGGAGTAAAATTCAGTATTTTAAGACATCTTAAAGAAAGAGTGGAGAAAGTAATTGTTGTTCCGGCAAATGTTTCTTTAGGAGAAATATTGAAATTAAAACCAAACGGAATTTTATTCTCTAACGGGCCAGGTGACCCTTCCCCGGTAAGTTATGTAATTGATACCGCAAAAGAACTGATAGAGAGATTAAAAAGGAAAGAGATTAAAGTAGCAGTTATGGGGATATGTTTAGGGCATCAAATTTTGGGATTGGCTTTGGGAGGAAAAGTAAAAAAATTAAAATTTGGTCATCATGGAGGCAATCATCCTGTGAAAGATTTAAGAACAGGAAAAATTGATATTACTGCACAAAATCATAATTTTATTATTCCTCCTTCCACAATTTCTGATGAAGATTTAACACTTACCCATATAAATTTATACGACCGCACTCCTGAAGGAACAGAGCATAAAAAACTTCCTCTTTTCAGTGTGCAATTTCATCCTGAAGCCGGTCCCGGTCCCTTTGATGCTTCCTATATCTTTGGCAAATTTATAGACTTAATGAAAACAACTTCTTAATTCACATATAAATTCACGACTATGACTTATTATGTAAGTTAAAAGAGATGCCAAAAAGGAAAGATATTAAAAAGATTTTAATTATTGGTTCAGGTCCAATAGTTATTTCTCAAGCCTGTGAGTTTGATTATTCAGGAACTCAGGCTTGCAAAGCTTTAAAAGAAGAAGGATATAAAGTAGTGCTTTTAAATTCTAATCCGGCAACAATTATGACTGATCCTGAGTTTGCTGATGCAACTTATATAGAGCCAATAACAGTTGAAACTTTAGAGAAAATAATTGTTAAAGAAAGACCGGATGCGTGTCTGGCAACTTTAGGAGGACAAACCGCTTTAAATGTTGCTTTTAAAGCAGCTCGAGAAGGAGTCTTTGAAAAATATGGCGTGGAGCTCATTGGAGCTAACAAAGAAGCGATTGAGCGTGCAGAAG
>Ga0190363_1000067_pt1 | contig 55574 bp, 90 predicted proteins | sample 48721867_MG_FD_161272 | JGI IMG/M metagenome (GOLD analysis project Ga0190363, IMG submission 161272) | Hydrothermal vent microbial mat bacterial communities from Southern Trench, Guaymas Basin, Mexico - 4872-18-6-7_MG | ecosystem: Environmental > Aquatic > Marine > Hydrothermal vents >...
TTCTCACTATGAGATATACAATAACGATAAGAAGGTAAAAGGTTACATTTCAAAAATCCACAGATGGCTTCATACAAAAGGTATTGGGCTTCTTGTTGTTTTTGGCTATCGGGAGAAAGAGAGGTCAGGCATAATTATTCCTTGTAGGAATAAACTAATTCTTTCAGAGTTTAGAGATTATGAATTAATCAAAGACAGCAAGCAGGAAGGCATAGAGGCTATCCCATCAGATTTGGAGAATACCTTGAAGGCTATAACTAAAGATTCTGCAATAGAGAGGTATCTACAATTTATACAGTTGAAGATGGAAGGTAAAGAGATAGAGGTAAAGAAAGAAGAAAAGAAAGAGGAAGTAGTTGTAGAATGCGATTGGTTAAATGTATGAGGGAGGGATAATATGAAATTAAGGGTATGGTGGTGGAGAGATTATATAAACGGAAAGAGAATGGATTATTATGAAGTATCTTCTATTGAAGAAGCAATAGAGAAAATAAAAGAGCTAACAGAGAAAGATTTGAAAAATGAGGACATTATCGCAAATGCTTGTGGGTTAGAGATTTTTGAGAATGGTAAATGGTCAGAATACTATGATGAGGAAGGAAGAGATATAAACGAAATAATGGAGGAGGGGATAGAAAATGTATGACTTGATGAAACCAAAGAAGATTGGTAACATTCCAGATAACCCAGATGGAAAGTATATTTACGAAATAAAATACGATGGCGGTTCTGGTGTCATAGAAAAGCATGGAGATACGGTTAAAATCTACCATAACAAAAATCCAGACCCACAGGAATACAAATATCCAGAGCTGGTAGAAGGAGCTTTGAGATGTCTAAAAGATGGTATCTATGTATGTGAAATTGTAGTTTTCAATAAAGAAGGTGTAAGCGATTTCTCTCTATTTCAAAAGAGACAATTAGAGAATAAAGTTAAGATTCAGTTTAGAAGACAGTTATATCCTGTCGTAGCTATGGTTTACGATATAATCAGAGCAAATGGAGAGGATGTAACCGATTATCCATTAATAGAGAGAAAAAAGATACTTTCAGAAAGGGTTTTCGATAACTCCCATATAAGATTAGTTGAATTTTTCAATAAACCAGAACCTATACTCAAATTGAAAGATAAAATAGAGGGTATTGTAATCAAGGATGTTAATTCTACATACAAATTTGGAAAGAGGGATGGATGGTTTAAGCATAGATTTAACAAAGAGGAAACTGTAAAATGTGTCAGTTATGAGGTTACTCCTACAGGTATCGTTTTAATCACGGAAGATGGAAGGCGTATCAATTTGGCTGGTCATAGAAGTGAAATAGCAAAGAAGAGGATAGATGAAGATGGAGAGGTTTTGGTAGAAGTTAGTTATCACCAGAAGACAAAGGATGGTTTTAGATTCCCTGTCGTTAAAAGAATAGTTGGGGAGGTGGAATAGATGTGGATGGTATATGTAGATGGGGAAATAAAGAAAGTAGAGGTAGAGGCAAAGATGTGTCCACATTGCTTTGGAACAAATGAGGGATGGAGAGAGACTTGCAGATACTGTGGAAAGAAATTGATAGAGGATAAAGATGTGTTGGTGAAAATATGATAGAAAAAGTGATAGATTTGGCAAAAAGAGATGGAAAGTTTAAGCATAGGTTGATTGAAGCTATATTGAGAGAATTTGGGATGGAATTAGATGAGTATTTTGTTATTCGGCATAGTGAGGAAGGGTTAATAAATATAGGAGGTTGATAAAGATGGAAGTAGTGGTAAATAGAAAGGGGTTTGAGAAGTTTATAAGAGCTATTGATAAAGCTGGTGTAAGCAGTGAAATAGAAATAACAAAAAACGAAATGAAATCAGTAGTTGTAGATGCGGGGCATGTCTTCATGATAAAAGGAAAATTAGCTTGTATGGGAAAAAGCAATAACATTGTAATAGGGACAGACACAAGTAAGATTTTGAAGTTATTGAAACTAATAAAGGGAGAAACATTAACCTTGAAGATTGATAAGAGTAAACTATGGCTCAATGATAACGTTGGTATTGGATTAATGGATGTTTCTAATGATAAGATAAAAGAACCAGAGCTAAATTTGAATGTGTTGGCGGAGACTGACTTATCGGAGTTACATAATATCATTAAGACGGGGATGAACATATCAGACTATTGTCGTTTTATAGCAAAGGATGGAAAATTGATTGTTGAAATAGAAGGAGACGTTGATATTATCAAATTTGAATTGGGGAAGGCACAGGGTGAAGGGAAGGCTTTGTATTCGTTAGATATACTGGATACTCTTTTGAAAGGGCATAATAACACGGGTAAACTTGAGTTTGCTACAGATAAACCGTTAAAAGTTAGCATAGATGAAGGAGACTTTAAGGTAGAATATTTGTTAGCACCAAGAATAGAAGATTAGGAGGGATAAAAATGGAGATAATAATAAGGCAAAAGGCAGGTATTGATTATCCAAAGAAGTTGAAGGAAAATGAGGAGGTTTATAGAAAGTTTCTAATAGAGATAGAAAAGACGGTTAGAAGAAGGCTGGAGTTAAGGGAGATTGATAAAGTAATAATTGAAGAGATAGAATGAGGTGGGTGGCGTATGGCTTGGGTGGAAAAGTATAGACCAAAGAATTTGATTGAATTTGTTGGGCAGGAAAAGGTTAAGAGGTATGTTGAAAGTGTAATCAATAATGGCGGTGAAATCAATCATCTAATCTTCTATGGATATTCAGGAACGGGAAAAACTACGATGGCAAGAATCATAGCAAATGAGTTGGGAGTTGAATTGATAGAGTTTAATGCAAGTGATGACAGAACATTAAACTTTGTCAGGGAGAAAATAATACCAGCTATGAGATACAGGAGTTTTACGGGTAAATACAAAATCATCTTCTTGGATGAAACGGATAGTATGACAAAAGAAGCTTTGTTCTGTTTGAGAAGACCGATGGAGCTATATGAAAAGAATGCAAAGATAATCTTCAGTTGTAATGATGATGGCAATATCATAGATGCAATAAGGAGTAGGTGTATATCTTTTCATTTTAAACCGATACCGAGAGATTTGATTGTTCAGAGATTAAAGCTCATTGCACAGAGGGAAGGCGTAAACGTTACGGATGATATTCTGGGAGAGATTGCTGAAAAGAGTAGGGGAGATTTGAGAAAAGCAATCAATCTACTGGAAGCATATCATAGAGGTGCTTTAGAGTTTACGGGGAGTGAATTTGAGAGGATGTTTGGGAGGTTGGTATAATGCATCCAGATACGGTAAGGATGTATATGAATTGCATAAGAACAATCTTTACAAAAGAAAATTATAGAAAATTCTTACAGATGCATGGCAAAGATGGTGAAATGGCAAAGAAATGGATTGTTGAAATAAAAGAATATAGAGATTTTGAAGATTTCCTGAAAAGTAAGAAAGAACATCTGGAAACTTACGCAGAAATGGTTGAGTTGGATACCAAAGAAATCAAAAAATGGATGGAAAAAGGAGAACTATATTCACATACAGATAGTGATGATATAGAAATTGCACAGATTGTAAACGAATTGCACAAGGATACTCTAAATATTGTTGAATACAATCCAGAGAGGGATACTATAGAAGTAAATACTACATTTGGGACTTTGAAAAGTTTATGAAGTATTACAAATACAATCCTGACTTGGGTTGTATGGTATGGAGGGAGTGAAATGGAATGTGTTGTGTGTGGTAGGAAAAAACTATTCCCAACAGAAGGTAGGGTAATTGATGGTAGTTGGTATAACGATAAATATATACCAAAGAATTATTGGGGAGAGTGGGTTTGTTCATATAGGTGTTATGAAAAATTGATAGAAAAGATAAGATAGAGGGGAGAAAATATGATTGATGATAATGAGCTTAATGAGATGATTATGCTTCTTAAACAAATAGGAATTGAGTTATCTGAAAAGGAAATAGAGGATGCAAAGAAAGGAAAATTATGTTTAGAATTGAGATATGTTAATTGCATAAAGAATTGTTTAGGGATATAGAAATTAAATTGTGGTGAGGAATTGACTATGCGTATAGTTAGAGTAAGTAAGAACATAGAGAGAGTTGGAAATAAATTCTACCTTTACGGTTCTAAAGATATGTATCTCGGATGTTATGGTTACCTTGGAGATGAAAAGGTATTCATAACTCACGTTAAAATTCCATCGAAACATTTTTACATAAAAGGAAGAGGTTATCCGATAAATGAGGAATTATTGAAGGTTTTAAAAAGGGCTGGAATAAGATACATATTCATACCAGAGGAGACAAAAAGGGAAGGATTCAGGGTGTGGATAGGAAAGGTAGAAGATTATTTAAACGGGGAAAGGATTGTTGAACCAAAAGCAGAACCTCAAATGAGCATTCCTCTCGATTGCTTGACTTTAACGAATTTAACAAAAGAAAGGATTGAGAGGATGATAAGATGGAAAAAATAGAACAACTGTTTGAGGAATTAACGAAAAATAATCCTCTTGAGATTTTGTCTGAATTCATAGCACCGCATCTAATAGGGGAAGAATGGAAAGACATCAGAAAAGCTATACTTTTGATGATGGCTACGCAGAATGATGGTCAGCAAAGGATGAGGCTACATACACTGCTGTGGGGAAAAGCGGGGACTGGTAAAACAGAATTGCTTTTATCTTTACAAAAATTATTTGGTGGAATCATAGTAAATGCAGAGCATACAAGCAAGGTTGGGTTGGTCGGAGACGCAAGGGGTGGGATGACACCGGGCTTGCTGGCTGACTACGATGGTAACTTAGTATTATTAGATGAATTGGACAAAATGAGTGGTAAAGACCAAGCAGGGCTATTACAGGCTATGGAAGAGGGTTACTACACGATAGTAAAAGGAAGACATAGAGAAAGATTTAAGGCAGAGGTTAGAGTAGTAGCAACTGCAAACAACATAAATAAAATTACAAAACCATTACTGGACAGATTTGATTTCATTTTTGAGGTTAGAACTATGCCACGAGAAGAGAGGGCGGAAGGCGTAAAAACCATAGTGGAAAACTTTTTTGGAAATGGAGAAAAAAAGGGACATAAAGTATTGAGAGCTTATCTAAACTGGATTAGTGATTTTGAACCCATGATTGAAGAAGGAGATACACCAATTGTAGTTGAAATGTTGAAAAGATACATACTTCTAACTAAAACTGCTATTGATGAGGTCAGTTATAGAAATTTGGAACTATCAATATTAAGAATTGCCTATGCGATGGCAAAGTTGGAAAAATCCAATATAAAACCAAAGTATGTGGAAGAGGCGATAGTATTTAAAGATAGAATGCTAAAGAGGTTGGTAGGTGTTGTAGATGGTGGAGGATATTAAGAAAAAATTATTGGAGATTGAGGATGAAATTTTTGTTACTGAAAGAGGGGCTTATAGAATTCCAGAAGAAAAAAGAAAGTTGATTGAAGAGATTATACAGATTGCATACTTTAAGGTAACAAAGGAGTATATAGAATATTTGATGAATCTATCTACAGACGAATTAAAAAAATTGTTGGAAATATTACGCAAACGTAGAGATAACTGGTTAGTGTATCTTCAAAAGATTAAAAAATAGATATATTATTCTACTTTTGATGGACTACGAAAAGATTTGTGAACTTCTTGGTGGGGAAATTGTAGAAGTTGATGAAAAGAAAGGAAAAATCAAAGTGTGCAAAATACCGAGAAAATACTATAAAAATGACAGGAATTGTGCAGAGATGGATGGCAAAGTTGCCAAAGATGGTAGTTGTGAAATAAGGGTAGATTATTTGGGAAGATTACTGAAAGATAATAAATATAGCTGACTAAAAGTATTAAGAGAGGGAGGAAAGGGACTGGAAAAAGCTCTTTAATTAGTGTCCCTTCTTGGCGGAGACGCAGGCATTCATTGCTGTAACTCTTGCAGCACCCTTCAGATTTGCAGTCTCAGCAGCACACTGTGCCGGTATACCACCTTTCTTGAAAAGGTATGGTCTCAAGTGTGGTGGAACTGCTCCCTTCGGAAAACTTTCCCTCTTCAGGCTGATTGGACTGTGTGCCCAAGGCACGCTCCTATAAACTATTGCTCTTCCTATTTCAGATATTCTTATTCCCGCCATTTTCCTATCACCAATTCCTAAATAGCAGAAGGGGTATATAAATTTATTCAGGGAATCTTATTAAAATGGGAAAATGGGAAAATGGGTTAAATCAAATCCTTATACTTTTCTCTCGATGGAAGTTTAAGTTTAAGCAGACCTTTGTTATATGCATAATACAATGCACCTGCGATTGCCAATACAAACAGTGCTATCCCAACATACATATAATTAAAAACTTTTTCGCCCTGCACAACGATGCTTGCTGATGAATAGTCTTCACTTGATGGATTGAACCTAAATTCGTATGAGTTTCCGGACTTGTCAACTTTCCACAATGTTACGCCGTTACTGACAAGGAGAGATTTGTAAAACGTGCCATCTATAAAAATATCTATATTTCCTGAGGGTTGTGAATTGTCGCTTGATACAACCTGTAACATTATAATATCTCCTTCTCGTATCTTATTGACTTGTATCCCTTCAGATGATGTCAGTGTTATGAATGTATCTGTTTTTGCTGTAAAAGTTGCATGACCTTCTGCATCGTCTGTTTTTGCTATTACTTCATATCTACCAGCCGCTGTTGGCGTGAAGGTGCATACACCATCTGAATTTGTCGTATAACTCCATGTTGTATCTCCTTTTTTAATCGTTATTTTCGCATCCGGCTCGGTCTTAATTTGTATAGTTGTACCAGTCTTTACTGATTGAGGTATCTGAATATCGAGTGTTTTCGGAATAACTGTAAAATTTTGTGAATATGTATAATTGAAATACTCAACTGTAACGGTGTAGTTGCCGGGTTTTTTGAATCTAATCTTTGCGACTCCGCCACTGTTTGTTCTTACTGCAAAGTTGTCAGCACCTGAAAACTTCAATCTTGCCCTAACCGGCTCGCCATCCGCATACACTGTAATTGTCACATTTTCGTTAACTTTTACAATGCGTGGGGCAATCATATACAAACTGCCTATCTCTGGTGGTCTGATACTTATAACTCTTGAGTACATCTTAGTTCCATAAACGACAATAATTGCATTTCCGTAATCTTCATCAGATAAAGATATAAAACCGATACCATTTTTTATCGTGATTGGATAGACGTTATTTGTCTCATAGACAAACATATATCCTGTAGCATTCTGATTTTGTAGTAATACCACAAGTCCTTTACCTGCCGATGGTGTGTCCGGTATCACCGTGAGGTTGTTTTGACGTTTTACTTCTATCTTTACATTCACGTCATTGAAATGTATAAACCCGCTGACAGGGACAATCCTTGATAGGACTGCAATTACTGTGTAGGTTGAGTTTGGTTGTATGGAGAATGATGTTGTTGAAAAGGATATTTTTCCCTGTAGCTGTGGGTCTACGGTTATTGTAACATTTACCGTTTCATTTGATAGGTTTGTTACATTGAACATTATTGTATCGTATGAGTTGGACTGAGTTGTAGTATATGTGTTTGGAGTTACCGACAGTGCATATGCATACGTGTTCAGAGTAACAATCAGAAGTATGAGTAGATACTTTACTTTCATAATTCCACCTCCAAGGAGACCACCGTTTTCAAACGGTGGAGGAATTGGAGAGTAAACTTTTTAAACACTTTCTGCATATATGAATATGGATGGAGCTTATAAAGACTGTGGTTTGTAAATTGAAATGTCCTAAAGAGGAATACAATAAGCTTATGGATACACTCAGAGCATTTAGAGATGCCTGTAATTACATTTCTGAGATTGCATGGGAGAAGAGATGTTTTAATCCAGTTGCTCTTCACCACTTTACTTATTATGATGTTAAGGAGAAGTTTAAGCTTACCGCAAATCTCGCTATAAGAGCGAGAGACAGAGTTGCAAAATCTTACAAAACGAACAGAAAGAAACTGCATAAGTTCCAGAAACTTTCTATGGATTTGGATAAGAGAGTATTTAGATTGCTTAGAAATGGAGATTTCAGAGCTTCCATTTCCACAATTTATGGCAGAGTTAAGGTTAAACTTGATATTGGGGATTACCAAAGAGAATTGCTCAAAAATCCTGTAAGAGATGCTAAGCTTGTATTCAGGAGAAATGACAAAAAACTCTATCTGCACATTTCTGTCCTTATAAACGCTCCTGAACCAAAAGGAAATGAACCCGTTGGTGTTGATATTGGTATCAACAACATAATTTATGCCTCTAATGGTTTTAAGGTGAATGGAAAGCCCATAGAACATAGGAGGCAACATTTTAGAGAACTCAGACGTTCCCTCCAGAAGAAGGGCACTTCCTCTGCAAAGAGGAAGCTTAAACAGCTTTCTGGAAGGGAATGTAGATGGATAACAACGATGTTGCACCAGATAAGCAGGGCTTTTGTAGATACCCTCAAAGAAGGAGATTATGTCGTGATGGAAAAACTGGATAGCATCAGAGACAGAACAAAACACAGAAAAGGCTACAATGCTACTTTCCATAGCTGGGCTTTCAGAAAACTTCAACAGATGATTGAATACAAGTGTCTGGAAAGAGGAATACCTGTTGTTTACATAGACCCTGCAAACACTTCCAGAAAATGTCCAAGATGTGGAACAATTGACAGGAGAAACAGAAATGGAAACAGATTCAGATGTGTCAACTGTGGATTTCAGCACAATGCTGACTATGTTGCCTCCGTAAACCTCTCTGAGCTGGCTCGGAGAGGTTGGGCTGTCGTCAACCAGCCTAATGTAGGGGTTGATGATTTCTTGCATGAGACCACCTGCAAGCCACCCATTTCAATGGGTGGTAGTTGACTTTATCTCTCCGATGGCACAGTCCCTCTATGTCTGTACCGTATGGCTCGGATAACGATTGTATCCGGGTCGTCGGGATTTGAATGTATTCTGATGATGCATTTTCCTTCCTCATCCATGACTCCTTTTAATGCCTCGCAGGTGCTTCTGTCTAACTTGTCTACTCTCAGAATTTCTTCCGTAATGTCCTTTTTTCCTAACACCATACAAATTTATAATATGTTTACAGTTTTTTAACTTTTGGGAACATGGGAAGATGTAGAAATTGGGATTACTCCAGAGCGAACCCTCCCGGCTCTCCGCATGACGTCATCGCCGGCTCCGAGGTCTTGAGTTCTTAAAGTGTATTGCATTGAGCGATATATACTTTTCTGCGTTTTGCGAGCTCCAGCAATCTCCGGTAGGTTGACTTATCTTGTTTTTTTCCCTTCTTACTCATTATTTCTGGATTGGTTCTCATCCATTTGATATAACATTCTCTTGAACAGAAATGGTATTTGCTTTTTTTGTATCGGTTTGGTGGCGTCGAAAATTTTCTACCACAATAATCACACCTTGCCAGCACAACATCACCTTCTTTCACAACTTTTTGGATAGTCACTAAGGATTGTAACATTTACTAAGTTACCATTTATATCATAATCTGCAACTGCAAGCAGACCTTCACTTCCATCCGGTTCATATTCTTCATCCTCTTCCTCAAATTCTTGGATTCTTTCTTCTTCAAGCAACGTACACTCATAAAATTCCCTGCATCCATCTGTAGTTATATTGAAATGTGGACATGTTTTGCAGTGTTCTAATAATTCACAAAGTGTTTCTGTATGCCATTCTTTTACCAATTGCTCCATATAACAATCGGGACAGAGAGGTAAAGACCATTTCCCCTTGATTTCCTGTCCACACTTTTTGCATTGTTTCATTCCTCAGCCGCCTCCAGCAACTCAGGATTTTTATAGATGTTGCCGATGACCTCGAGGTCGTCAGCGTACATTATCGGAAAGCCGTCCCAGAAATCGTTCACGATTGTGAATGCCATGTCCTTTTCGCTGTACCTCACCTCCCCGACCATTTCCTCGTCCCACCAGTCCTTGAATCTCACAATATCTCCCTCGTAAATCTCCCTTCCGTTTTTATCCCTGAGACCTGTGTATTGCATGAGTTCCACTTCATGAAATTCCAATAAGTTGACCTCTTCACCAGTATCAATTAAGATTTGCTTATTTCTAAGGTTAATCAGGATTATATCTTCCATTACTTGCTTATTTTTATTCCAAGCCCTGAACTTTATCTCCCTCATCTCATATCACACTCCAAGCATATTTCCTGAAAATTTCATCTGCCTCTTTCTTCTTTCCTTCCCTCAGCAGACGAAAATACTCCTCATACTTGTCGTCAGGCAGAACATAGCACATCATCAGACCGTAGAATTCTCCCTTTTCAACGGCTTTATTCCACTCACTCTCCTTAATTATTCCTCCGCAGATTGGCATTTCTCAGCCTCCTTTCCTTTATTTTTCGGACAACTTTCAGGGTATGAATCCGTTATTTCCACATCTGTCAGGTTACCGTTTGTATCATAATGTGCAACTGCGAGCAACCCTTCCGTTCCGTATGGTATGTATTCTTCGTCCTCCTCTTCGAATTCTTGAATCCTTTCTTCTTCAAGCAGTGAACATTCGTAGAATTCTTTCCAGCCATCTGTTGTTATGCTGAAATGTTTGCAGTTTTTGCAATGTTTTAGCAAGTTATCAAGAATGCTCTCTACATTCATTCTTCTCCCTCCAATTTTCTGGCGATTTTTTGTAAGGTCTCTTTGATTTGCATGGCACAGGCGGGGCAGAAATCGAGAGATATGAGATTGTAGTCATATTCGATACCATCCCAGAATTTATCGGTTTTAAGATTGAGTTTATAGTGTTCGCTGGTTTTTTCTATAATCTTACCGCAACCATCACAGATGATAACTTCTTTCTTGCTTATTCTCTCACCTTCAAGAATTTCTTTACAAATTCTAGTTCTTCCTCATTGCTGATTTGCTCTACAACTTTATCTGCAATTTTTTCTGCTATTTCTGGGTCTGTTGTTCTTATGCTTAATGCACACATAAACCACAGCTCTTTCTTTTCATTCATCATTCTTCCACCACGTCTGTAACTTCATTTAACTTTCTAACTAATGCTTCTTTTTCTTTCTTCAGTTGTTCTATCTTTTTATTGATTCTGTGTATGTCTTTTTTCAACTTTCCCACCATCAGTTCTTTAGAATTTTCACGCAAAAACTTAATCATATCTTTTATCTTATCCTCTTCAGATGTATATACTACTCTGTTGAGCCATCGCTCTAACTGCCGTGCTATTTCCTCTGGTTCATCGTCATCGAAGAATAGTGGTTCATCGTCTGTTACTGATACTGCTTTAATCAAGTTGCCATTATCATCGTATATTCCTATCCAACTGCTTCTACGGATTTCGTCTGGATTTAGCAAATTGAATCTCCCTTCCCTGTTTTGTACCACATAATACATATCACATCACCTCTCTTCCTCTTTGTTGATTACGTCTGCGAACCATTTTTTGATTAAATCCTCTGCTTTTTCAAGACCAATAAGCTGACCGTCAAAGCTATTCCAGAGACGGTCTTTTGGTTCAAAACGTTTCTTATCTTCTATACATTCTTGTATTCTTTCTTCAATCTCCTCAAGCAATCCCTGAACTGCTGATTTGACGTCTTTTTTCAAGAAGATTCTGAAGAACTTGGCATCTTCAGTTTTTGTCTCCAAAAAGTATTTGCCGTCTGTTGTCTCTATGTCTCCTGTTATTTGATTCCATAGCAACACTTTCCCTTTCAACGGTTCATGCTTCATTCTCTCCCTCAAGCAGTATACATAATATTTTCCTACCAACCCAATCAGAGTCAAGACCGATAATACGACCGCTCTTCTTCCTTTTACCCTTCACCTGTTTTATTGCTATTCCATTTATACTCCCCTTAACAAAATGTTTGTTGCCCCTCTTATCTTCAACCACAACAATATCTTCAATTTTCATGTTTCCACCCGCATTCTATCAAGTTCTTTTAGAGTATTTTCAAGCTCCTCTATCTTATTTGCAACCCATCCTTTCAGTATGTCTATCGCCTCATTTTTTACAACATAGACATGTCTTGGTCTCCCTTTGCCTCCAGTTTTTATAACCCGCCTGTCAATTAACGATTTGTTGAATAGCTTCGTCGTTGCTATGCTAACCTCTGGCTGTCTCATCCGCATATTTTGTTCAAGCTCCCTTGCGGTGGCTTCTTTCTTTTTGAAAAGATACGATAGCACCTTTGCCTCGTTCACGGACAAACCGGCTTTTGTCAGCACCTCCAATTTCCCACCTCCAATTTATTCACATAACACATATATGTAAAGAGTATATAAAACCATATTTTTATTTCACTTCGTTAATCAAAACGGTTCTAAAGCTTTCTTGAAGATGAACCATTCCTTGTCAAGTTTCTTGATATTGCCCTGTTTTTCCAGCTTTTTCAGATAAAATTCAACGAGTTTTCCATTTCTAGCCCATTTCAAATCATCCATTATCAGATTATGCACCTCCTCTCTTGATATGACACCTTTAGCCTCAAAATATCTCATTATTTGATATTCGAAGGGGTCATAACCAGAGTAAATCCTCACAAGTCTTCTACCAGTTTTTAGCCTGACGCCGGCAGCATACAAATTGCCTTTTTTCACGAGTAAACCTCCAAGGATTCCATCGTGCATGTGGTTCACAATGGCAGTTACCCTTGCTATGCCGTACTGGTTGTGAGGGAGTAGTTTCTTTTCAGTTGTTACATGTCTTACTATATCCTCAAGGCTTGCTGACTCTCTTCGCTTAACGAATCTGTAGATTATCTGCACAAATGGATTTTCACCAGTTGTTACGGTATCATCTGGTATTAATGTTGGGATTTCTATTTCTCCTTCGAGGGTTACGATTTTTTCTGGTTTTTGGTATCTTGGGTCTGGCTCTGGATTATACATATATAGGGTGAGAGGTGTAACTGGTATTCTGTCGATTTCTACTCCTGCCGAATCATAAACAACAATTACTGCATTCTCAAAGTCTGGATTCTCCACTGCATCACGCAGGTCGTAGCCGGGCTGATTTGTCAGGACGAATCTACGCATCCAATCACCTCTATCAGAATAGCCCCTCTCCTTATAATCTCAGATTTCATGCTGGCAACAGTATATGGAATATCGTATTCTGAGTAGATTATCGTTTCATCCTTTTCTTTGAAGAATTTGACTAAATTATCCACACCGTTAAAAACATACCTTAAGTCTTTACCTTCCTCTGGTATACCACCAGCATACCTTGTGAAGATTAGTTCCTTCTTTTCTTTATCCCAGTAGAATTCAGTGGACATCACTATCCCCCAATAATTTCTTGAGATATAACGCCACAAACCGCACAACCTCATAGAAGTCATCTGTGCAGGTCATACATTTTGTAGAGTGAGGAAAGCTATGTCCTGTTTTACGTATTTTTTCCATAATGGGTTCAATATCTTTTTCTGGAATAATTTCCCACGGTTTCTGCTCAAGCATATCCAAGATTTTTTTCACCTCCAAAAAGCAATCACCCCCGTTTTTCCCAAAACTCTGTGATTGGTCATCTTAATCTCTGGTCTGATTTCTCCCACAAATTTTGGTTCTTTTTCCACTCTCCGTGAAATATCAATCAACTCATTGATGATTTGTGCCTTCAGATTCTGTGCCTTTGATACTTCTTTCTGTTCAAGGGTCTCTGGTTTTTCACTCCACAGGTAAAATATCTTATTACCTATTTTTATGAGTGGTGTGAATCTGCCTCCTATTTTCCTTGAATACCATTCATACCACTTTGAATAAACTGAGCCGGTATTTGCATTTACATCAACTATTCTGATGTCTATTGGCGGTATCGGTGGTAGATGTTCTCTTCTGAGTTTTGCATTTATTTCAGTCCTCCTTACCTGTATATCTCTGAGTACGAATTTGTGAACATAATTGCAGTATGGGCAGTATGCCTCCATAAATAATACCACTTCAACCGGTTTCATGTGTGCCAGCCTCCGCTTTCGCCTGTGCAAGCATTATCCTCAAATCTTCCTCACTATATCCTGTAACTTTTGCTATTTCCGATACCGGTATGCCTCTACCTGCAAGCTTAACGAGTTCATCTCTGGGAAGTTCAATCTTAACAAGTGGCGTTATGACTCGCTGTATAGCCATAAGTACGTTTGATAACTGGTTTGTTGCTTTGGATATTACCTCATTTGATGGAGCTTTTTTGAGAGTTAGCTCTGTCAGTATGGCATGATACTTTGCAACCTCTTGTTTCAGTAAAGCGTAGTAATTCTGTCTTGCAATATCCAGTGTTTTGATGTACGGCTCTAACTCCAGTATTTCGCTTAATGTATTCATTATATGCCGGACATTATCCTGACTTATCGGATTTTTCAGAAGTTCATTATAGATATCCTCAAGCTGATTCAGAGGGTTTCCCGTAGGAACTTCTATCTTGTTGGCAATTTTACCAAGCATTGCCACAAGTTCTTCTTTCTTTGTATTTCCATCAGAATATGTTCTGAGAGCGAAATCAAGATTGTGAAACAGTTTGTAAAACTCCGTGCAGTCATGACCTCTTGTTTTTGAATATTTGACAATCTCTCTCAACAATTTTACCGCAGTATATCTTGCCTTATCATATTCTGAATTGTAAATCTGGTTGAATAGAGTATCAAGCAATGATTTTATATCATTTGGATAAAGCCTTACGCTCGGCATTCTCCCGCCACCCACAAAACGGACACCACCAAACATATCCAGCTCTATCACTTCCTGTGAGGAACATATCCCTTCCACACTTTGGACAAACTTTAACATCACTCACTTTCCTCTTCCTCCTTCTCCCTGCCCTTCAATGCTGATACAATCTCTTCTTTTAATCTCTCAAGGTCTTCCTTTGTTGCATATGCTGTCAAACCACCGAGACCGAGTTTATCCAGTTCACGTCTTGCTTCTATCTGTTTCTTTGATGCCTCTATGATAATATCTGCAGAATCTTTTCCTTCGAGTGTGCCGAGTTGCTGTGCTGTCTTTAATTTTTCATCGAGTTTGCTTTCTTCTCTGACAATATGAATCTGTAGCTCTTTTAATTGTCTCTTATAATCCTCTGCTCTCTGTGTCTGTTCTGCAAGCCTCTCTGAGAGATTTATAACCTTTTCTCTCAATGCATTTAGTTCACTTTTTACAGATTCTGCCTCCATGTAGTACATATCTCTCTGCTTTATTGCAGATTCGTATCTCTTCTTCAAATCGTGTATAATCCTATCCTTCTCTTTGACAGTATCAATCTGTTGCTTAATCTCATTTGCCTGATATGGGTTCATAAAATACTGAAAATTCTCGTCATTATCATCATCGGGGTCGGATGAATTTCTTGCAGTCACAATAATCAAATCATTCTTCATCTGTACAAGGTCTTCAAGTTCAGCGGTACGTTTGTTTTTCCTGTCGAGAGGTTCTTCAAATTTTTCTCCATCAAGAGTGATGCCTTTTACCCACTGTCTCATAATTCCCCATCCGGGGTCGTATCTCTGTTCTATCTTCGTTGCGATTCCAACTACCTCCAGACCTCTCGCTCTTACGAATATGTAATATGGGGATTGTGATAATTTCTTTAAAGTATTAACTGCAGATAGTATAAATTTTATCTCCTTCATTATTATTATTCCTCCTCTCTAATTTCAAAAACTGCTTTCCGTATCCTGACGCCGGGCGGGTCTCGTATGAAAGCTATATAGTCCCCCTCCTTAAGTTTCAGTTGCTTCAGCACCTCTCTCGGTAGAACAATTCTGTCTCTTGTTTTTAGCTGTACTATTTTGATGATGTTACTATTTTGTATTTGCATCGATAAAGAATATATTTGACATTTTTTAACTTTTGGGAAATTCCCAGCAAATCTAAAAAATTGGAAAATCTATTTGGTTGCATGGACTTGTGTCGCATATTGGAAGACGATTGCATTGAAAAAGGCGGGATTATGGTTGATTGTATATGTTTCCTGAATTCCCAAAATCTAAAAAATGGGAAAAGTATACATCTTTGATGCTTGAAATTAAAGAGTTGGTTCTGTACCTTACAAGCAAGTGTAACAAGGACTGCAAACATTGTTACATAGAAGAGAGGAAAAGAAAAAGGGATATCGAAGAGCTATCAATAGAAGATTTGCGATGGATTGCGGATAATATAAAAGCAAAGAAAGTTATTTTTATGGGTGGAGAACCTTTTCTTTACAAACATATATCCGAGGCTTTTGGCTTGTTCTCTGACTGTTTAATTACCATATCAACAAACGGTTCAATCACAGATAAATTCATTCCTTTAATTAAAAAGTATAACGTGGAAGGTGTCCAGATAAGCGTAGAGGGAGGCAAAAAGGAAACTGACTATCTAAGGGGTGAGGGTACATGGGACAAGTGTATATCTCTTATAAAACTTCTTAAAAAGAAAAAGATAAATGCATACCTCAGGGCTTCATTCTGGGAAAGGAATCTATCAACAATACGTGAAGTTGTTAAGGTTGGAGAAGAATTGGATGTTCCAATTGCATTATTTCCAAGAGTTGATAAGCCTCCTTTGTCTCCATCCCTGACGAGAGATTTGTTTGACTATGCTTTGAGGCATAAAAATTGCATAATAGCGTTGCCAAACTTTTTCCAATATATTGGGAAAAGAGGCAGATGCAGTGCAGGAGAGGAAAGGATTGCCATAACATTTGATAGAAGAATTACACCATGCAATATGGATTTGGAATATACAATTGCAAGAGTCGGTGATGATGTTTCTGCTATCAAGGAGAATATGAAAATCTATGTGGACAACTTTAAAACAATTCCAGTGGAGTGTGCAGGGTGTAAGAACGCAAGCGTGTGTAAGGGTAGTTGCTATGTAGCAAAAGCTTGGCTTGGTTGCCCTCTGAGATACAATGTCACTGTTGAGAATTACATCGCAAACTATAAGTTGGATAGAGAGAAAGTATATGAAAAGGCGGAGATGCTTACGGATTTTATGAGAAAGGTGCTGGTGTGTTGATATGGCAGTAGTGGAAGCATACATTACAAAAAAGATAATAACAATAGTGTTTCCAAAGGGGTATGTGTATCTATTGGAAAAAGAAGACTACGACAACTTTAGAAAAATACTAACAGAAAAAGGGTTCAGGAAGGTAGGAGAATATGTATATAGATTGAAGTGCAGTAACCCAAAAGATGTCATAGATGATTTGAGAAGATATATAGGAATTACAGTGAAAGAGTTCATAATTTGATTATCTTCCATTGTAAATCTTTGCATACTTATCTGCAAGCCATTTTGCTGTTTCAAAATCTTTCAGTATGCAGTTCTCTACTATACCGGGAGGTGTAATTCCTTCGGCACAAATATCTATTACTCTATATCCAGATTTTGTTCTTCTTACGTCAAAGAATGTTTTTCCACCATCTTTCCGATATGCTACTGCTCGATATAGTAGTTTTCCATACCTCTTTTCAAGTTCGCTTTCGTTAACTATTGCCACCTTCTCAACATCCTCCTCTCAAAATGGACGGCTCTCTCTTCAGACCCTACAGGAGTTAATTTTTCTCCTTCTTTTCTCCATTCGCCCTTCGGCGGCGGAAGACCTTTCTTGGCTCTTGCTACATGCTCCTTGCAGTGTGCAATCTCATGAGACAGTACACGTATGGTATCTTGTTTCGTTGGCTGGAATTTATATTGTATCTTCCGCATATCTCCATAACAGGATGCCGTACCTGCAATCCCTTTTGGTAGAGCGTCACTAACGGAAACTTCAACATCGTTATCTATAAGCCAACCGATAAGTCTTGGACGAAGTTTATATAATTCTGCGATATCTTCACTCATTGTGACAAAGTAACCCGGATATTTATGAATCAAATCGAAGTTGCAGTATTTTTCCCCTTCCTTGTTAATGTAACATAATTTTGGCAGGAATTTTGGATATGGGTCTTCACGGCAAAATAGTTCAGTTCCTAATTTATAACAATTTAGTCGGCGGTTTGTATCAATCATAATTCTTTTGGTAAACGCATCATCTGGAACTTCAAATTTGCCATAAAGTTTAGTCTCTCCTGTTTTAGGGTCAATTCTCTCTAATAGAAAAACATCTGTTTTTTTGTTTTCGTTATCATGTTCTGATATGAAGGTGTAGGTCATCTACACACCCCAATTACGGGCATTTCAATATCTTCATAGTTTCTGCAATCTTTTGCATTATTTTGAAAGTGCTTTCTCTTTCCTTTTCAGCAGGTATGGATTGTCCCATTCCTATATAATATCTGGTTTTTTCTTTCAATCTGTTGTATCTTCTCTCTTCTTTGACGTAACGCTCAGCAAGAGCATCGCAGATAAGAGTGTGTTGTAACATGGAAAGCGTATGTTCTTCTCCATCTATCGTAACTTTTATTTTTGGCATTATATCTCCTCATCTTGGCAATACAATATTATATCGCCTGTATTTTTATTTCTAACTAATTTACATTCTAACGTTCCTTCAGCGGAAAAGTCATAGGTGTCTATAACTGTTAATCTAACTCCTCCTTCCTTTGGTACTGCATCCAGCCCTATTTTCGTGTAAGTAGAAGTACCCCGCTGGGTTTCAATATCCAAAACACTTATCTCTCCCGAATAGGTGGGTCTCCTTATCAATCTTTCAAAACCTTCTTTTGTATATAAACTACAAAAACGTTCTCCATCGTAAGAATAACATCTTATATATTTAATTCTGTTGAATGTATTCAGTATCTCATCTTCATCGGGGTCAAGCCAGCTCCAGTCGGGCATATTCCATCATTAACGCTTATATCTGAAGTATAACTCGTTAAACACATCATGCAATGCATTTGGCATCTTTTCTCCTTCTTTCTCGTATAGTGCCTCGCATGCTTGCAATACAACCATTCTATATTTTACTGGTATATCTTCATTTCTTGCAACGGAATAACATGCCTCAAATACTAATTTTTTCCTTCCTTCTTTCATCATTTTATCCCCATCTCTCTCAAGGTCTTTTTCATATCCTTAACTGCATCTTCCATCCACGGCGGTACACCTTCTTTATCTGCAAGTTTGACTGCCTCCTTGGCAAGTTGCCATGCTGTGTTGTAATTCCAGTATCCTTCATACCCAAAGTAATTTGCCTTTTCAACCTCTGCCATCTTGAGTAAAGGATAACCACAGATTACAGCCATTTCTGGGTTTTCATCTGATAGTGCATACTCTACACACTCTCCCAAAACTCTATAAGCTTCCTTTCCCTTTTCTTCCCACCACTCCATATCATTCCCTCCTCAGAAGAGAATGTCTCATGCCACCAGCGGTAAATATAACTCTCGAAGGCGTCCATCCGCAGACTTCTGCCTCTTCTTTTATTCTGTCCATCTGTTCAAGCAGGAACTCGTGTAATCTACATGCATCTTCATTGTTGTGATATTTGCATTCGTGGCTGTATTTTTCATCCAATGCAAGGTATGATACGTAGTCCTTCAGGAGACGTAAACATTCCGCCTGTTTGTGGGTAAATATTTCGCCCATTTCAACACCCCCATCTATTCAATAATTAATTTTTTGTCATACGCATAGATGTGAGAACGGTAATGAGGGTCCCCAAGCATAACTGCTTGGAATCCATTTCGAATATACATGCAAATAAGCGTTATCTGATTGTGCTTCGATACCATTTTGTTCTGTCTTTTTGATATTTTCGACATTTTTTAAGACGATTGTTATGTATTCACTATCCCAGGGTGCTTTTACATCATATTTTCTTTCTACTTCTAGGTCTCCATCTTTCAATTTTACATCTATATACCCATCACTCGTTGGCAATCTGCATTTACTTCCCAACCATTTAGCATCCTCCAGCTCTTCACAGATTTTCATTAATTTTTCTTCCAATTTCATTTCAACACCACCCCACTACTTACCAGAGGATAAATTTTCGGCAATCTCCAACTTTTTACATATATTCCATACTTCTTGGCTTCCTCCAAATCTCTTTCCGTTCCATACTTTAACAGCAATCGTTTCCAATCACCAAATCCTTCCTCCATCAATTTGATGTCTTCTTTTGGAACATCTGTAAATACTCTTGAACCAACAAAATCTTCTCCTGCCCAGCATATTGCAATCGCCACTGGAGAATGGTCAATTTCAAGTGGGACGCCAGCATACTTTGTCTTGAACATTGGTATACCGAGGTCTCTTCTACAGGCTAAGATGAAGTCACGAACGGCGGATGGCGTCCACTTCTCTTTAGGAAGTTTGGTTTTCATCTTTCACCTCATATAACCTGTTTTCTTTACAAACTTTTGAATATCTCTGGAAAGTTTTCCATATTCTTCTTTGGTTATACTTGGTTTTATCCAGAATAGGTCTCTCTCTTTTTTCTTGCCTATCACTAATACAGGTTCATTCCTGTCAACAAAACCTTTTGCACCATCTATTACCGCCTCGCATGCTATGGTATATGGTGATGTTATCTCACATTTCATTATTTTTGCTAAACCTTCTGAAACAAAACCTCTGCTTGAAATCAGTATATCATTAGCTAACAATACGTCTCTTATATTCGCAGTTAGTTGCACATGAACGGGTTTTGATACTTCAAATTCATACACATCTTTATCGATTTGTTTGACAGTTATACCATGTTTCTTCAGTATCTCCCCAGATGGTAACGCATAAATTTCTTCCGTATCTTTTCCCTTTATCTTTACATACGTTTCTTTTTTCTCTACTGTCATATCCCCTCTTCCTTCCTCAATTCATCCACAACCTTTTCTATTTCTTTCTTTAACTCCCAACTGTATTTGTCATAGATTTTTTCTGGTGCTTTTCCTAACAATTCAAGGTCTCTCTTTGTTATCCCAAAACTACTCCACTCTACAAATTCTTCTGCCAAATCATACAGGTCTAAATCCTGATGTGCTGAATAACACTCAAGTGGCGTATCACCAGTTATATTCCAGCAGTAGTAATCTAATGCTTCAGCAACTTTTTCTTTTATTTCTTTCAGGAAATCTTCCCAATCTTTCATTCTTCACCTCCTAATTAAATATTGAGAGAGGAGGCGGTGTGCCTCCGTTCAGTTACCCTACCAGCCCTCAAGGTACACAAGGTTTGGTCTGTATTCTGTAATCACGGTCTTCTTTGTAAGCAATGCAAGCACCAGCAACATCAGTAGAAATCTCAGTACTGTTGTCGTATCTGCACCCGTGAATATTGCACCGAGGTTATTCAGTATCGCATAAATGCTATAGAAGAAAGTCAGCCACCAGCTCCATGTATGACCCATGTACAATCCGTAGAGAACCAGAAAGCTGACTGCTGTCCATATGAGAATCCATGGCATCTCGATGTTGGTCTCGATTGCACCGAATAGACCTGCAAGCAACCAGAGGGCTTGTAGGGCAACCAAGGCAAGTATTACGAGTATTTCTGGCTTCCTTGTGTCCACCGGCATGGTTACACCGAGACTAAATTTGTTTTTGAATATTTATAGTTTGTTACAAAATTCCCTTATTTCCCGTTTTCCCACATATTCCTCTCCTCGCTCTGACGCCATACCCCCTTCCCCTCCTTGCATCAACTCTATATATTCTCTTTGAGCCACATGATGGACACTGCACCATCGTGAATGGTATCCATTGTGTTGAAAATTCTTTTCCGCAATCTAAACATTTCCACCTCTTTTGCATCATACTAATCGCTCTCCAGCTCGTATTTTTTTAGCTTTGCATAAACCGTTACTCCGGGATGTTCTTTCATGAATTTCTCAGCTTCCTCTGTTGTCATGATTATTTTCTTGTTGCCAAGGTTTGCAATCCATATTATTTTACTGTTTAGTTTCTTCACCTTCCCCTTAGCTTCGGGTTTTGGTTTGTACCATTCGCCTTTCATCCAGAGACCCATCCTCTTGTATTTGTCTAAATCTTTCAATTTACAGACGACTATCTTGAAGTCGCCAACTTTGCCACTATCAACTTTACCACCAAGTTCTCTACACTTTTTACTGAAATCTTCTTCATCCATCCTTTATCCTTATGTCTACCACAATTATAAATGTTGTGTTAGACGGATAGATACCATTTCCTTCTGCGATATACCATCACGAGGACTGTAATTGAAGATGCTATGAGAACGACAACAAATGGTAAAGATACCATCAACAGCAATTTCCAGTGCAATCTTTCAACAGCTACCGAAAAGATTGGTATACCAGCACCCCACTCATTTCTCTTCCCCTTAATATAGCACGATTCTTCCAGTGCATCTTTTACTGCATTTACAACTATTTTTTTATCCCAGAAATATAGAGTTTTTGCAAAATCATAGAGTGGTTTGTTTTTGGAAATCATTATTGCGATTCCACCAGAAACAAAGGGGGTTGAAAATGATGTTCCAGATAAAACATGTTCTTCTGTTCTCCCCCACGGCAGGCGGATGGATTCGCCGGGAGCAACAACGTCTGGTTTATCCTGTCCGGGATAACCTCTACTCGACCATCTGCACAGCACATCATCCTGAAGGTTTGTTATGGTTTGTCTTGGGTCTTCAGCACCCACCGCAATAACATCGGGTGCTATTGCTGGAGAAAGTATAGAACCCATCTGTCCAACATTACCTGCTGACGCAACAACCACTATTCCGCTCTTTACAAGTTCTTCAGCCTTCCTGACAAGAGGGTCATTCTTTGTAGGATATGCTCCTGCGGATATTGACACAATATCTGGCTTGAACATCTTTGCCATATCCATCGCCATAAGGAAGATGTCTATACTTGTTTCCCCTTTGTCATCAAACGCTTTTATTGAGATTATTCTGTAGTTATCAACTTTGGTCTCAAGAATATAGAGAAGTATTGATGCAACAGCTGTACCGTGACCGTACCTGTCTTCTGGAGAATAGAATTTGTATGCTGAAACACGTTCTATTTTACTTAAATCAATTAGATGTCCCTCAACATTGAATGTTCTGTAGGCACAACCTGTATCAATATAAACCACTGTAACTTTATTTGGAGATTTTGTTATTTTGTCGATTCTCAATAATTCACACATCTGTCTGATTGTATAACCTTTGGGATAAGTTGGCTTTTCTGGGGTAGGGATGTGTGGATTCTTTGTGCTTAAAACCCTCACAATACCGGCTGTCTGAGAGGTTTTTCCCGATGCATCCATAACTTTGAGGGTAACTGTATATGTCCCTTCTTTCTTGTATGTATGTGTTGGATTCCTCTGTGATGATGATGTTCCATCGCCAAAGCTCCACAGCCAAGATACTGGATTACCCACCGTTCTATCTTTGAAGAATACTGGCTCGTTCACCTTTACTGTAGATGGTTCTGCTTTAAAATCTGCAAGCAAATGTCCCATTGTTAGATTAATCCATTGCGTTGTTCTTGTCAAATTTATTTGTTTAATATCTGATGTCATGCTTTCCCCGAGCATCGCAACAACCTTTATGGTGTCGCCATCCGCCGCCCCAAGTGTTGTCACATACAAACCATTACTGTTTGTAGTTGTTGTCTTCGTTTCACCGGTATTTACATTCGTTACAAACACCGACGCACCATTAACGGGATTGCCCGGACTGTACATCACATAACCAGCTATTCCAACAGGATGTCTGAACAGTGTTGCGGTGCTTGATTGTATTGTTATATTCAACCATACCGGTCTTGTTGTATTCGTAACAGTTGTGGTATTTTCTCCAGAAAAGGAAATAACTGTTATTCTCAGCACATCCCCCACATCAGCTGGAATGGTCAAAGAGTATAGACCTGTTGATGAATTTGTATATGTGCTGTTTGATGTGCTGGTATTCATATTTGTTATGATGACGAGAGCATTATACACTTTCTGGTCTTCAATGTAAACATATCCTTTCACCACAACATCGCTTCGTTCAGCAACTACGTATATGGCAGGAGTGAAAAGGATAAGTGTAATCAGAATTGGGACTGCTCTATGCATGTTTTTTGAATGGTCTTGATATTTATAAGTTTTGTCAAGTTTACTTCCACCATACTTTCCTTCTTCTGTTCATTATTAAAATCAATACTACAATTATTAAAATCACTATAGGTATCGCAATTATAAGCCAGTTGAATCCCTCCTCTTTAGATGGTTGTGTTTCTTCAGGATTAAACAAAAATACAACTCTCCCATCATTTGAGAACTGCATTCTTTTTGTCTCAGTTTGCGTTCCATAATATGCTTTGATTTTGTATGAACCGGCAGGCAGCGTAGCCTGTGCCATCCCGGTTTCGTTTGTGTAAACAATTTGCACTATCGTATTGTTCTGATAAATTTCCACCTTTACGTTTGGTAGGGTTTGATTGTTTTTATTCTTGACGAATATAAAAAGCGTTATGTTTGTTTTTTGTGGCTCTTGAGATGTATTGGTTTCGTTGGTTTCGTTATTTTGCTCATTTGGGCTTATAAAAATCGCTTTTTGGCATATATCGATATTGCCAAAGTTATCCATTACCACTAAAGAAATTGTATAGTAGCCGGATTGGTTGAACGTATAAGTAACGATTTTTGTTGTAAAGGATTTGCCATCTATTGTCCACGTCCTTGATGCTACATCACCTTCTGATATATCTGTAAAGGTTACTTCATCTCCAACTTTTGGGTTTAATGGAGAGTATGTGAAATTTGCATGCAAAGGAGAGGAAGGGGGTGGTGAAGGAGGGGGAGTCTGAGATGTGCCCGTATTTATTGTAATATTTGCATAATGTGTTGCCCTGCTCAGATTTACTGTTAATGTTTTTTCAAATGTTTCCCCGTTATAAATAACATATACTCTTATAATATCGCCGTTATTAGCTCCCAATGCACCTATATACCAGCCATGCTCCCCGGTTTCTATCTCCTTGGTTACTGTAATTTTTTTCTCACCTGTATTGAGATTCTCCATGTTTACGATTATTCCATCGGCTGGCACACCGTCTATGGTAACCACTCCTGTAATACCAACTGGCATCGGCAATGCATATGCACAGTACGATAACATGAAGATAGAAACTACAACCAGCAGGTATCTCATCATACACCTCCTATGATTATATTTCTTGTGTTATTTACATAAACAACAAAACAATCGTACGGCTTTATCATAAAATCATCTCCGCCATATCCAATCCTGTATGCAAGCCAAGTCTCGTTATACAGGTCATATTTGAATACCCATTCTCCAGTTTCAAGACCGATGCTCGTCATATTTTTTGCATCTGTACCGGTTTCGTTGCTCCATGATAGGTAGTGGTATCCAGCTTCAAGAGTCTTATACTGCGAGGTGTTCATCGTCTGCTGTACAATATCGTCTATGTTGATTGTTATATTTCTTTGCTGTGAAATGGTTACTGCAACAACCTGCCAAGGTTGAAGTGTGAAATCATCTCCTATTATCTGTCCGTTGTGAACCCATAAACTCTGCCATGTGTTTGTGCTTTCATTGTACATATGTAACCATTCTCCTTCCTGAAGACCTATCATTGTTACAAAATCCTTCGCTGACATGGAAATATTGAAAGGTACAGCTATGTAATTTATCCCTATACCGTGCTGTGATTTTCTGAGTGGTATTAATTTGTCTATCGTAAGTTGTACCGTATATGTGTTTTCGACATCAAATGTCTGATTGTATACATAGAGAGTTACATTGTATATGTTGCTTATGTTGAAGGTATGTATCAGATTGAAAGGAGGGTGTGAACCATTTGGAAATGTTTGCTCTGCAACGGTTTCTTCATTTATAATCCATTTTGTATGTGTCGATATATCGGTCTTATCAAAGAAAGTGAGTGTGCTACCATTTATCATCTCACCTTCATAACTGAAATAGCATGGTATCGGTTTTGCACATTCGAGTATTGCGGTTTGCTTGTTGAGAGCTTTGTCTATTGCTGTAACTCTCAGTTGATAGAATTTTGTTCCATCTGGAAAGTTGAAAGTCCAGTTGGCTGACCAGGGCGGTGATGTAGTTTCGTTGTGCAGTATCCACTGTGACCATGTTTCGTTATCATCGCTGTAGCGGTAATACAAACTGATTTTCTCAAGCTCAAAGTTGTCCGTTGCTGAGATGTTTATGTATTGTGGTGTTTGCTTCCAGTAAGGTATAGGGTCAACATTTAAAACGGGAGATGTTTCATCAAATGTAACTGTATTTTCAGCTTCAACTGTCAAGAAATGAGTCTTTGGGTCTATAGGTGTTGTGTAGTTGTACCACCCAATCATAAGCTCTATTGTATCATTCATAATAAAATCTGCAGGTTCGAAATGAACTCCCTCAAGGTCTGTAAGACCTGAAACTATATCATCATCTTGTACCCACATATTTCCTGTCCAATAAAATCCATAAATATAGTGTAATGTACCTAAAATTAGGTAATATGTTGAATCCATTTTAAAAACTGTTGGAGCTGGAGAATTAGTACCTCCCGGTAAACCATTAACTATTGTAGTATTTTCTTCCCATGCTGTACCATTCCATTCGTAACCATAGAAGTTTGCATCGTCATCACTTGCTATTAAATAATATGTACCATTCATAACGAATACCTCAGGATTGAAATCCTGCACAGGAGTTATGCCAGATATTATTGAGTTGTTTTCGACCCAAGATGTACCGTTCCATTCGTAGCCGTAAACGTCTGGAGTCGGATTGACAAGCTCCATTTCACCGTATATCAAATAATATTTATCATCCATCTCGAATACTTTAGGATGATGTGGATGGACGTAACTTGGGTCAAAACTTGGTAAACCATTAACTATTGAGATATTTTTGACCCAAGATGTACCGTTCCATTCGTAACCTATAAAACCAGCATCACTTGAATTATAATAGCCAAAAATTGTATAGTATGTGTTATTCATAAAAAATACAGTTGGGTCTACATAATAAACATCTTCTTCAATATCTGGAGATGTTGTCTTAATCCAGATAGAGGTATAATTTTCTTCCCTACCAACATTATCATACGCAATCGTATAAAGCTGATAATATCCTTCACCGTTTGGAAAATCAAAGTACCATTGCCAGCCGTCGCTTCCGTCTGTATCCACATATGAATCTCCATCTGTCCAAGTTGAATTGTCTGCTGAGTATCTGTAGAAGAGGGTTACGTTTTTAACTCCAGACATTGTATCTGTGGATGTTGCAGATATTGTTACCATATCATTGGCATAACCTGAGTGTAAAACAAAAATACTGTCTATCTGGCTCTGAGGCGAGTATAAGTCTACAGCTATGGACAGTTTTGGATTACCAAGCAACACAAATCCTTCAAAAATGCGGTCTAAAAAGAAGTCGGAGCATCCAGAAATCATGTAATAAAGACCATCCTTAATGAATACCTCTGGCATTGATAAATCACCGACATCAACTCCATCCATCTGACGCATATCCCATTTGCAACCATCCCACAAAAATAGAAAGAATGTGCCATAGCTTGTACCTGTTATCAGGTAATATTTGTTTCCAAATTTGAATACATCTGGTGCTGAATTAAAGCCAACATCCGGTAAACCATTAACTATTGTAGTGTTTTCGACCCAAGATGTGCCGTTCCATTCGTAACCGTAGAAGCATCCGTCATATGCACCCGTTATTAGATAGAAAGTGTTGCTCATATTGTATACTGTAGGGTATCCGTCCTCAACACCCGAGAAGATATCTGGCAAACCATTAACTATTGTAGTGTTTTCGACCCAAGATGTGCCGTTCCATTCGTAACCGTAAAATTCCTGATGTGTGCCGGATATTAGAAAATATTTACTATCCATATAAAAAACTTCTGGACAAGGCATGCTTGTAAAAGTTGGCAAACCATTAACTATTGAAGTGTTTTCAACCCATGCTGTGCCGTTCCATTCGTAACCGTAGAGTGTTTTTATATTAGTATCTATATTTACTGCCCCCACAATCATGCAAAGTTTTCCGTTCATATTGAAAATGGTCGGAGCTGGATTCCAAAATGGAGAAAGATGAAGTGGCAAAAAGCCAGAAGCTATCTTATTGTACGTCCATAGATGAACACTTTCTGGAACTTCAACCTTACCATCCACACTCTCCGCAATCGTATAAAGCTGATAATATCCTTCACCGTTTGGAAAATCAAAGTACCATTGCCAGCCGTCGCTTCCGTCTGTATCCACATATGAATCTCCATCTGTCCAAGTTGAATTGTCTGCTGAGTATCTGTAGAAGAGGGTTACGTTTTTAACTTCACCATCATAATAAACATCCGCCTTAACTGTAATCGGTGTAATCTGCCAGAAATCCATGCTATGTATGGACGATACGGGATAATCAGGAGCGGGTATGATGATATTGATTGTCACCGTAGAACCATAAACGGTCAGTGTACACACCAGTGTACATACAATTGCAAGATATATCAAGTATTTCGTGCTCACCATCCCGTATATGATTTATTGTTTTATAAGTTTTATCGCACAAACAAACTTTATAACCCACAGCAATATACAGTTTTGTGAAAATCAAAAAGACGATAAAATGTGTATTGTTTACCTGACAAAACAGAAAGAAGAGTTACTCAATATCTCCCCCAGTGGGCAGTACCCCGAAAGGGGACTTGTTAGTGATGTAGTGTGCGAGGGGAGAAGCCACTCAATTGTAGTTCACTAAATTTTTTACAATCCAGCACGCAATGAAATTTTCTTGGGGGATGGTTTCTATAACCTCTCCAATAATGTCATCCTCTGAAATCTTCTCAAAATACTCGTTATTATCTCCCTTAACAATGTAGAAATTGTTTCCGATTTGTAATAGCCTGTGGGCAATATAAAAGTTATCATGTTTGTAAACCAGTATATCGCCAACATCAGGATGATAATATGGCGATGATTTTGGAGCTACAATAAGCAAATCCCCATTTTTAATGGTTGGATACATCGAGTAACCATAGGCAGTACTGACATACAGATATTTCTTATCGTAATTTGCGAGTTCAAGGGCTGGATATGTCGAAATAACGAGAAGAAGAAATACAGAAACAAGTAACACTGTCATAAGCGGGGTCAGCTTAATTTTTCCACCTCCCCTTCAATTAGGTTGAAAATGGTTGAAAATACCGAAATTGCGACTACGGTCTGCAAGAGCGTTATAATCACCTCATTTAAGGAAAGATTCATAATTATTGCATATGGTATGAGAAATATTATACCAAGAAGTATCGGTGCTGTATAGGTTTTGCTGTATTTTTTGGTCACAAGAGTTTTTGCGATTGGTACATAGAAGAAAGTGAATATGGTATAAACTATCGTTTTTTCTTTGAACCACTCAAAAAAGGTTTCTGGTTTTAGAATTAACATTAACAGCAAACAGGCAACCGCACCCGGCAGAAGAGTATCAACGAGCTTCTGTTTCTGCTTCAAAACCTATCACCCCCAAACTCCTCCGTTAATTCTTTTTCTAGTTGTTTCCACTTTCTCTTCATCACATCATCTGTGAGAGCTTCATCTATCTTTTTATTGCATGCCTCAATCTCTTCAATGGTCTTCCTCTCGTTGTAGGTTAAATCGTCTCTCGTAACTTTTCCGTAGATTTTGTAAGCGTAGTTCACTGGTTCTTTTATATAAGCACACACAACAGGGGTTGTAAGCAAGAATTTCATAAATACGGCGTCCCATCCAGCATCCTCAATTGCATTTGCCAATCTGTGAGCAAAGGGGCTGGCACGGGAAGGTGGAAACGAGAGTGGTTTTTTAAAATCTGGTTCTACATCTTCTCCAACTCTAAAGCAAACGTATGCTGTTCTTTTTTCACCATGATGGTCTTCTCTCAAACCTGAACAAGAGGCAACTGTCTCCAAGCCCATAGAATTTACTTTTTTTATGAAGTTTTCAATTCCCTTATCTATCATATCAATCCCTGTGGAAATTTACCTCTATATTGCATATCTCCATAACAGGTAGGCGGCGACGGCGAGTAACGATAGTGTTGCAACTAAATTTATCTCAGGTGTTATCTCTATCACTGGTTTGGTCTCGTACAGGCTTATCGTTATGGTCTTATCACTGTCAAGCTCAATCACCTTTTCCACAACGCCATATCCCTCTTTTTCAACTCTGACCGTATATGTTCCGTAGTCTAATTCAAAAACTGCTCCCCTCGTCCCCGAGTTCTTTGTTATTCCAAGTTCAACGATGGTAACGTTTGCGTAAGAGGGGTTTGTCTTTACAGTTAAAGTGTATGTCTTTGGTTCTAAAGTTATTGTAACTGTTTTGTCTCTATCAAGAAATACATTCTTTCTTGCTTCATTGTATCCCTCTTTCCTGACAATGATTGTATACCATCCGGATATCAGGTCTTTGAATGTACACGGTGATATCTTGTATCCCTCAACACCAGAAAGGTATACCTTTGCTCCAGATGGTATAGTCTCAACGGTCAGGTCATAATATTTCGGTGTTGGTTTTTTCTCCAGTGTAACACTCAGTGAAGTGTCTCCCTCCGGTGAAATGTATATCTTTTTGCACCAATGTTTATATCCCGACTTTGTTATTGATACCCAGTGGTAACCGGGTCTTGCAGGCAGGGTGCAAGGTGATGTTCCGCTTACACCAAGGTCGGTTAGAGATACTTTAGCACCAGATGGTGTAGTTTCAACATGAATTTTCGTATTAACGTATTTCTTTTCTGACCATGTGCCTTCTCTCCATCCATTTGCATAACCGTAGATATGCATCTCCGCAACCCAGTAACCAGCATAATCTGTTTTTACGGATAGAGATGTCGAACCGGATTCAGTTGGAGATAATTCCTTCGAGGCTTTGATGTTGCCTTTCGGGTCTTTTATGTAAAATTTGTTTTTCAGATTTGATGGAGGCGTATGACCATCAAACGTTACATCCCATGTGAATGTCGCTGTGATGGTTGCCCCCACCGTTGGTCTCCACGATGGAGACCACGAAATATCATAGGATTGTGTCATCACTGGATAAAAAAGCCCAAAAGCAAACGCACAGACCAGCAAGATGGCTATCAAACCCACATACTTCAAAATCTCACCCCCAACCTGTGCTGGCGTATCGAAACGATAGCCAGACATATGGTTGATGGTATAAATGCTATTGTTATAGTTTTTTCAATATTTGTTGTTTGTATGTGCTGGTTTGTTGCCGAAGAATATGCTGCTACAACATCAACGAGACCGTATCCATATTGATTATCGAAGCCGGGCGTACCCAAGTCTTTTGCTGTAGTTCTAAATAAATCGTACATTGCCAAAGGTGGTAGTTTTTCTTTCTCTGCAACTATAGCAAAACATCCCGCAACAATTGGAGTGGAAAACGATGTTCCTGATACTGTCACAAGATTTCCTGTCTCATCAAATGTGTTTATATTTACTCCATAGGCGACAACATCAAGCTCTTTTCCGTATGACGAGAAAGAAGCTATATAGTTCATTTTGTCGACTGCCCCAACCGTGAATGCATACTTGGCATCTCCTGGACACAACACACATGAGCCTGTGTTTCCGGCTGCAACAATCATCGGTATGCCGTATTTTAAAACCATATTGTCAAGTGCATTTCTTAGAAGCTCTGATGATGTTGCAGTTGGTGAACATCCAAAAGAATTTGAGCATATGACATATCTGTCATGAGATAACTTCCATTCGGTAATCCAGCTCCAGCCCCTTATAATACTCCACATATCAGTAACACCCCCTTCTTGAAATACCTCAACATCAAGCAAATCAACTCCCGGTGCAACGCCCGGATAGTCCGGGTCTTGAGATGCTATACAGCATGCAACCTCCGTTCCATGGGAAGCAACGTAATCACCATACATTTCATATTTGTCTATAACAACACTTCTATTCCCCCTCATGAGCTGTGGGATATTTTCGTTTATGCCTGTATCAACGATGGCAATAACGATGCCCGTACCATTTGCATGTATTGTGTTGGTTTTGAGAAGATTTCTGACATCATTTAGCGTATAAGTTGTGTCGAAAACTTTTACTATTTTCTCGTTTGGATATATTGCCTTAACATATTTGTGGCTCATGAGTTCTGGTAACTTTGAAGAATCTATATCTGCGAGTATGACGTTCACTGGATTTATTGTGGTATCAATAACATTCCCCCCAAGAGTCTGTATTTCCTGTATAACAACCGACTGTACTTCTACTGCCTGTGGTGAAGGGAAATCCTCCAGCTGGATTATATATTCGCCACGTCCACCTTTCTCGCACAGTGTCATCACGGAGGGTGGTGAGTAGGGTGGAGAAGCAGGAGTTGATATATAATATGCAAAAGGAAGTGCAATGAGCAATGGTATGATTATTGCCATCATCTGTACTCTGCTGAGTTTTGGATTTGTATAGTATATTATCATAAACACAAAGATGATGGCAAATATCGTCCCATATGGAAATGAGAAAGCATCAAAGATGGTCAACAGCAATAACAGGGGTTTGTCATTATCTACAAAGTATGCTATGGCATAAGCTATCGCAAGCATGAGAGGGATAAACGGAGACAGCATGTAGAAGGATATATTTCCAAACAGGAAATTAATGAATGGAAGATTTATCACATAGAGTTGATGGAAATAGTATAAAATAACCCCAGCTACCAGCAGTATACATCTCAGTATTTCGTACTGTTTTATTTGATTATTCCAGTCTCCTTTAATTCCTGCCACAATATCAACCCCGCAACAATATCATCAATAAATCCAACACCACCAAACAGTGCTTCTGGCAGTAAATCAAATGGAAAAACTATATAAAGAAATAGGAAGAGCATGAAGAGTGTTTTTAGGAGTTTTTTTGCTTTCTCCTCTCCAATAGGTGACTTCACTACCACCACCTCCGTGTAAAGAATATCGCTGCCGGAATGCCTACAACTGATAGAGCCAGACCTATCGTCCAGTCTATTGTTATTTCTGGCTTCTGTTCTGCTTTGACTTCGAAGGGTATAACTTCTTTTGACAAAGGTTTGTCTTCAAACCAGTGTGCAAACGGGTCGCTGTATCTTGCATCAAAAGCCTCAACCAGCAACAGATATTTACCAACATTTGAGCAGTATATCTTCCCCTCAATGTATGATGATGTTCCAGCGGGTATGACCTCAAAGGATTGAACTGTCTCCATAAGGGTGTTATCGTTCCATGATAGCATATCATTTGGTGGTGTATATCCTTCAGGCGTGTTTGCAAATGTATACTGCGTATCATCTTTCCAAACTGAGACTGTACCGTGAATTATCGGCAGATACACATCCTCCCCACCAATATTCGCAACAAATATCTCTTCAGCAGGAAGGTTATTTGTATACTTTACACTGGCTCTCCAGCTTCCAGTATTTAGAATAACTTTGTAGTTTGTTGTCCTGTATAACACATCCCCCTCAGAGATTTCTCCGTTTCCATCTTTATCCTCAAATATCAATATTTTGACGTATGGTTTTACCCAGTCATATTGAGATACAGAAAATGTTATTTTGAAATGCAGATACTTTCCAACAATGCCGTCTTCAGTTGTCGATAGTGGAGAGACTGTGTTTTTCAATGCTGTTATCTGTATCGGAATTTCATTTGTTGGGTCTTTGGATAAAATTTCTGCCATTCTGTTATCAACTGTAAGTGTATTTACACTCTGTGCCGTTATGCCACTGTAATCCTCGGTCTCCATAACGGTTGTACCTGTGATAGGTATAGATGAATATGAGACAAATAGTGCAAGTACTACAAGCAGGGCGACGGTCATCTTCGCCAGATTATTGCTGATTCTTTCACTTATTCTCGGTGCTGGAAGATAAAACAAAATAATTGTCGATGAAAATATTGATGCAATTACTGGAAATGTTGTTGCATACAGAGGTACTGATAGACCGCCGGTTGCATATGTCCAGACCAAACCTGTAACCCATCCAGATGCCAGCCCTGTAATCACAAGTGGAAAGAAGTATCTTTTATCGCTCTCTGTTGCTATAAGCCACATCCCTATTGCCGTCATCAGACCCAAAATTCCAAAGAATATTACTACTTCCATCATGTTATCCCTCCAACAAATATTTTTTAACTAAAACCGCACCTATAATTATCAACAGAAATGGAACTGCTATGGTCATCAGCCCTATACCTATCTGCGCCATGTTCTTCAGCAACCACATCGTGAAGAGCAGTCCGCCTGCAAATATAATCACGAATATTATTAGCTCGGCAATTACCCCCGATACCCCCTTTTCATTCATCTTTTCACCTCCCTAATAATCAATATTCCAACTATTAAGATTATGAGCAAGAGAAAAACAGCAGAAAAGAGAGCCAGATTTATTGATACAGGTATATCATCCATCAAAGGTATGGGAATTATGAAATAGAGTGGTGCATTCAGATTGTCAAATAGACTTCCCTCCTTGACAGGTATTGTGTAAAGTGTTTCTGTATCTTTGTGGAATTTGAATGTAAGCAGGTAATCGTAAAATTGTGCTTTGAGTTTCCACTCGCCGGGCGTAGCAAATGCTGGTATCTGTATATAACCAGAGTTTTCTGATATTTCCCAGTCTGTGTAGTGATATATCCCATCGTAACCACTTCCAACGGTTTTTACGGAGTCGAGCGGTGAATCCACCCAGTAAACGGTTTTACCGTATGGGTCTTGTAGTAACCATCTTATGTGCGTTGGTTTCCAATCAGATGGAAAGAGAAGTGTTGACGTTCTGAATCTGTAATTTTCGATTACAAGCGGTATTCTTGTTCCGGGTATGGCTTCTATAGCAGTAACTACCGGCAGGAAAAGAGTTAGTATCAGTAACGCAAGTATTATCTTACCTCCTGCCACGTTTCACCTCCCTGTATACTTTTATCAGTACAAACACTATGATACCAGCAACTGCAATTAAAGATAATACCAGTATAATGTTCCCCTCTGGTGGCATCCATGATGGTGAGAGAGTTACATCAATTGTTTTATCTGCATTTACGGTGATAGTTTCTCTGTATGTGTTGTATCCTGCTTTGCTTACCTCTATCTGATAAGTACCTCTTGGCACATATATAGTTGCTACACCTTGGGCATCTGTATATTTAGTAATGCCTCCAAGCACAACTTTAGCACTGGATACTGGTGTGTTATCTGGCTCTCTTACCCTTATAGTTATCTTATAATTTCCCTGATATAATTCTGTCTTAACTGATGTTGTTCCTCTACCACTTGCTCTACCTTCGCTATCTATTGCCCATGCAAGAAGATACAGTGTTTTACCTCCCTGATTTACAGTAAAGGTAACTGTACCTTCATATATCATTCCACTTACACGATGTGCTGGAACGTATGCCTGTTTCTCTATATTTGCTGAGCTTGGCGAATCGTATTTGGCTTCAAAGTAGAACTTTACTATGTCTCCCGTTCCATTCGGATTTGCCACAGCTCTCAATGTTACTGTCGCTGTTTCACCAACATAATATTTTGTTTTATCTGGAGAAATCTGTGGCGTACCGGGAATCTTCTCGAGCCTATCAACAACGAAGAAAGTTGTCTCGGACTGGTCAATGATAGTATTTGTTAAAACTACTTTCATTCTATTGTTTCCGCCCGGCGTGAATGTTCCTTTTGGAATTGTCCAAGTTATTTCATATCCTCTTAAATCGTCTTCGAGCCACCAGACTTTCAGTGGTGAAGGGGTGTCGGCTTTGTAAACTGCGAGTCTCCATCCCTTTTGACCTGATACTGCACCGGCATAACCAGTGTCAACAGAGAATATTACCGTTGAACCTTCTTCAAACACATAGAGTGGGACTTTTCTATTTGTTGGTTCTGTTCTTGTCGTCCCGTCCTGTCTTACTGAATTTGTTCCAAGAACATCAACTTTGCCAACCCCGGATGCGAGATAAGCCCAATCTTCTGATGCAAGTAATTCTCCTGCACGAGCTTTTCCACCAAGATACGGATTACCATCCATTTCCGCATATTCTAATACACAATGCACCTTTATTGCACCAATTTTGTTTCCCTTTATAACAAAGGATAGAGTTGGTGTCTGTAGATGCTCCCATTTCCATCCACTCGTGGTTGGGATGTAAAACCATGTATTATCCCCAAACGGATTTCCGCTAACCCACCCGCCCTGTGTATTGTAATTTTTACCGGGAATGTTGCCATAAATGTCACCCTGCACAATACTCACATATTTTGTATCAATCCAGTTATCTCTACCATCTATTATTTTATGCATGCAACCTGATGTGTCTTCATAAAATACAATCCAAGCATATTGACCAAAGAATATATCCGGAAAGAGCCAAGGGGCTGTTCCCCCACTGTGACCAGCTAAGTAAAATTTTGCAGTTGTAATTATTTTCATACTATTCTCATCTGGTAACCATGAGGTTATATATACTGTACTGTCGAGTTGTTCCCAATCTGGGTCTGTATAAAATATCTTTTTATTTTTAACGTTATAATGTCCATAAATTTCAAATTTTTTTGTTGTAGTATTTATATACAATCCCGTCCCATAATCCTCTCCAAATATTTTAATATATGGCGACAGAATTAACCCTAAAACAGCTACAAGGAGTATTCCGATTATGACTATTTTTTTGTTCATTGCATCACCTCTAAATATGGAGAGAGAGGGGGCTTCAGCGTCTTGCTGCAATAAGGATTGCTATCAAGAATATTGCTATGGCGATTAACATCCATACCTGTATTCCAAAGTAAGTCTGCTCATACCATGGTACTTCTGTTGGAACTACCTCTGCTGGTGCAGTTGTCCATGTAAATACGAATTTGTTCAGTGTGTACTGTTCTCTTACTGTGAAATCTTCTATGGTAATTGTCCCATCATCGTTTACCGTAAAGTCCTTCTCAACATTGTTGTATTTTACTGTTAATGTTGAAGTGTCAAGATTATCAAATGCACCATCGTACACCTCGTCCTCTGGATTGATTGTCCAATCGACACAGTTTGTAAGAAGTTCCCTTGTTTTGATGTACACTATCACTTTGTGAGAGTCTCCGCTTGATTCATCCTTTACTTTGTAGACGTAGGGGGCGTATTTCTGATACTGAACATATGTTACTGCTGAGGAGCGGGGTACTGAGCTTACGACCACATAATCTGATGGTTGAGATATTCTGTGAGATGGATATGACAGTGTCAGATTGACATCGGATAACGTGTATCCGAGATTGTTTGATATGTTTATTGAATCATTTACCGTCCAGAAGGACGTTGTTGAGCCTGTGCCGACTTCTGGCTCAGTAACGTCTTTTTCCTTTATGACTATGTTGTTTGAAATCCACGTATCTGTCAGCTCCGCATCGTCGGCAGATACAACTATCTTGATTATATTTGTATTTGCTGATACGCTGAAAGTGAAATTCAGGTATGTATCGCTCGTTGATACCCCAGCTGTTATCATATTGGCAAGTGTTGTATTATCCCAGTTGCCATCGGTTACTGACTGACTGCTCTTTATAGTTACACCGTTTACAGACAGGTCATAGGTAATGTCCCCACCGTTTGCCTTTATTGCAAATTTTGTTGCAGATGTACTGAGTTCTCCCACTTGACAGGGCAATGTTACATTTCTGTAGGTCTGGGTTGTTGTCTGGTTGTGCCAGTATGTCGCAGATATATCTGCTGTTCCGGATGTAACATCAACAGTATCTCTGTATGTCAGCCATACCGAACTTGAGCTGACTGTTGCTGCCAGAAATGAAAGGGCCAATATTCCGAGTATAACTCCTATGCGTCTCATCGCATACCTCCTAAATATTAGAGTGAGGGGGGTTTTACCCCCGAGTTAGTTCACTGCCTCCTTACGTAGTCACTGTGAACGACACTACATCAGCGTAGTTTGCATTTGGCTGGTATACATACAGATAGCATGTGTATGTCTGTCCATCTTGGAATGTTCCCGCTACTGCTTTCTCGAGAGTGAATGTTACAGTTGCCGTTACGCTTGAACCAGCAGGCAGGTCACCTATCGGGACTCCGTCAGTGACGTACTCTCCATCATGGTACAGAGAGTATGTAACACCACCTATTGTTATTGTAACTTCTGTTGCGTCGGTCTCAAGGTTGTCGTGAAGACCTTCCTTGCCAGTTACCGGATTGTAGAGCAAAATCCTTACATCGCTTGCGGTCTTGCTCTCATCAGTATTTTCTATAGTTAATGTATCTGTCTTATCTGTCTCGGTTGAAACACTGCCATCTGATGCGACTGTTGAGCTGTGGTCGAATGTTCCAGAACTGAATGCTATGCTGAGAGATGCTGGTGTCTCATAGGTTGGTGCAACACTCTGTCCCGCAACATATCCTGCCTGATATGCTTCGTCTACTTTTTCCTGTATATAGTAGTACCCGCCGGCGAAGCCAATCACTACCCCCACCACAAGGGTTAGTAACAACACACCTTTCGCTTCCATTCCTTTTCACCTCGCTTGCTTCTGAGGGATGCATCGCACCCCTCTCTGCAAGTAGGTATTACATGGCATATATATACTTTTTGTCTGATTTAGGTTCGCAACTGAAAAATAAGATAGAAAATGAAATTTTGTGGAGTGTTTTTGCGGTTCGCAAGTTGTTTCGTAGGTTTACGGTCTCTTCATCATATGTATTCTCAGCTTCTTCTCTAGCCTTTTCCTTGTATTTTTCAAAAACCTTTTCAAATATTGTCAGATATGCTCGCATCTACACACCTCCTACCCGCCTTCCATCCGCTTCATGCAGAATTATGGCAGGCAAGAAGGTATTGCCTTTCTGCTATTTCTTTTTTTCTACCCAATATGCAAAAGCTGTAAAAACTGCTGTTAGAATTAGAAGATACATAACAATCGGCAACATTGATGGAGCTTGTGCTGTCTGATTTTGGTCTAACTCTGGATTGTAAAGATAGACATATTTTGAGATGTATTCTCTTGGAAGAGACATATCAACAATAAGTCCAGCAATTATTATTACAACAGCGATGGCGGCGCCGAATTTTATGGATGATGGTATCTTGGGTGGAGTATAATATCGTCGTCCATTTTTATAATGTGTTGATAACTTCCTATTCTTAACAAGCTCTTTTAGATAGTTTCTAACTGTTCCTTCAGATAAATTGTATGGCGGTTTTTGAAAAACATTTTGAATGTCCTGAAGGGTTGTTTTCTTACCCTGTAACCATCTCTTTTCTACAAATTCTTTCATCTTCTTCTTGATATTTTCTTTATAATCTTTCTCTGAAACAAGGGTGAGCTTATACCTCATACAACGTCCCTGTAATCTTCTTTAAAGGTTTTCTTACTTTTTAATTTTACTGTAATTATAAGGGCAATCACTATAGCAGATGCTACAGCTACAATCACAGGAAAATATTCTCTATGAGATATATCAAAGTGGAAAGTGCTTGTAGATTTTGATGTAACTACTATATCAGCCTTAAATGCTGGCAGATACATACCAAAGAACGTCCCGCTGGATGTGTAATTGTATCCATATAAATCCCTGTAGTATTTATCTATTTCTTCAGGCGGTCTTGCATTTTTTATTATTAATTCTGTATGCCCTTCTTTCAGAGCAACTATTCTTATTTTGAATTTCTTTGCCCAGTTTGGGCTAAAGTATGGATATGTCGGTTCAAGCAATAGGAAAAACTCGTCTCCATTATAATTGGGGACTTCCGTTCTGTTGGGTTCAAGTATGCTGACCGAAATTATGCTTTTGTTGTATTCCATCTCTATAACTGTACCCTGATAAGATTCTACCCCCGGAGATGTGTAGAGTAGCGTTGTCAGGGTAAATTCCAGACCCTGTTCAATTGTTATATCTGCATTGCTTGGATAAAATGATGCACCGAATTTTCCATGTATTCTCGGGTCTCGACAGTATGTTTTATTGGCTATATTGAACCATCCGGGGTAAAATTCTGGCTGTAAGTAATATTCTGGAGTTAGTCTATCATAATCCTTTAGGTTCTGGGTAGCATACAGTCTCTTTATCTCATAGAAATCTTTCGGCATAGGTGGTAAATACTTAAAAACTTCATCACTGAAGGCATATCTCGGTCTATAGGGGTCATTTACTATGGACTGGGCTCGCTGAGTAAAAATTGTAAGTAGCAATATGATTAGTATTGCTCTTCTTATGGTAACCACCTCACCTCACGGTTATAATGATTTGGAAGAATGGGAATGCTTTCTTTACCACCAGAGGATATTGCCATATATACCTCATTTTGTATATCCAGTAAAATTCTGTATTTACGGTTTGAGAAGGTGGTCTGAAGTCAAATGCCACAACGTAGAAGTCTTTAGGACAGTTCTTGTCTACTTTAATTTTTACCACAAGTTTTTTTGCCCAATCATATGGAAATCCTTTCACACTTCCATTACCCAGTATGTATCTCGTTGGAGGAAAGAGTACAAATCTTTCGTTTTCACTAACACCTACGTATTTCCCTTCTTTTTCCAATTTTTGTCTTATGATTTCGAAGGTTGGGTCGTTTTCAGGCTCTAAAATTTCAACATGGATGTATTTCTTTGCATTTTCAACATTTTGCTCGAAAACATTCTCTCCTTTCATGTTCTTTGCATATTTTGGAAAGTGATAGTATAGAACCATGCCCTGATAGCTGTCGATACCAAAATCAGTATGTATGATGGTTGTAACCGTGAACTCGCTCCCCGGCAGAACTTCGTAATCTACAATCTCTGGAAAACAACCTACGCCGTACGGCGTCCACAGCATAGTTGAATAATTAACATACATCTTGTAGAGCAGTTTATCTGTCCATCCAGCGTAGAACTCTGGCTGTTTCCAGTATGACTCGTTGAGTCTGCTTATATCCTTTAGTATGCCATCGAAGAAGAGGTTTCTGGTTTCAAAGAGGTCTTTAGGGAATTTTGGCAAATCTCCAAAAATGTCTTTAAACTGTTGCTCAGTGAGATTATACTTTGGTCTGTAATCGCCAGTTATTGGATTATATTCAACAACCAGTGGATTGAAAAGCGTGGTTAATTCTTTCTTTACAAAATTTTCTGGCGGTAACAGAGGTGGTTGTTCTGGTTCAATTTGGTTAGTATTTTCCACTTCCTGATTGTTTAACAGATAAGCCAAACCTATCGTTGCAGATAAGCCCACAACAATTATGGGTATAATTATCTTATCTTTTTTCATATTATCCTCCAAATGAGCTGGCAATATATAATTTTGTCGTATAGCTTCCCGGATTTGTCTTGTTTTCGAAATCTGCCCATAACCAGATGTCACCCGTCCCACCAACCTCAATTGTGAGTGCCGTAACTGGCGTGGTTGTCAACTCTTTATCACAATAATATGGGTTTTGAGTAAATGATGGTGGTGTTGAAGATGTATTATATTTTATGTGAACGTTGCTTATAGGTGTCGAGGTTAAATTTATAGAAATGTTTATTGGGACGTTACCTGTATTTGTAATTTGTATTGCTGGTATAGATGATGTCTGATAGCTGGCGGATACATTCCATTCAGCCCCCATCGTTGCAGATGCTGTAAAGTTTTCTTGCCCTGATGGGTCTGCCGTGGATACAGTAAATGAATATGATTGTGCCTCAACATTAACCTGCTCTATTGGGTCGTTGACTGTGCTGTATGTCCCGTCGCTTGCATAGAAGAGATAATCGTATGTTCCTGCTGAAAGCGTTGTGTTGTAGGAATATAATGCTCCTGTAGTGTTGTCGCCACTGATATAAGTCATACTGGCATTTAAATACCAGCCTGTCTTGCTGATATTGACTTTTATCTCAGTTGGTGGGTCGCCGTCAGGGTCGGAGTAGGTGATGTTGAAGTAGAAAATTGTATAATCAGCTACTCCAGAAGAGGGTGAGACGGAAGGATTAGTAAGAGATGGGCAGCCAACTGTTTCTCTCAAGTCTATGTATGTAAAAACAGCTTCTTCTATCGTTGTACCAACAGGCAATACTGGGCTGTAAATTCGTTTGTATGGTCCGTGTATGAGGATAATTTCACCCTGCTTTGTCCCTTGGCTATCATTGTATTTTTGTATATTTGGCCAAAAAGGATGTTTTAAATCAGTGTAATCTGTAGGCACTGTAGAGTTTGTTGCATTATAGCTATGCCAAGCAGATGTATTTGTTGGGTCGTTGCTCCATCTTATCTTCCATACCCACTCACTGCCTTCTTTTTCAAAAGATGTAAGGAGCAGTATCCCTTCGTCGTAGACAAGGTCTGCATCCGTCATTACGCTATCGGTGGTAACGGTATCGATTGATAGTATCGTCCAGTTTGCAGAACTGCCGAGATTTTTATACATTAGCTTAACTTCGCCATTACTTTCATCAATGAATGGTATAAACACACGATGGGATGGTGGATAGTATGCTATACAAAATGAGCCATCTATTCCAAAATTATCTGGTCCGGGTGGAATAGTATCTTTCGTTATGGGAAATGAATAAGCGGGAGTATCGTCAATTGATTGCGATGAATTTCTTAATCCCGTTCCGTTTATGATGTCGTCAATAGTCGCCCAGTAGAAATGAAAATGGGAAGGCCAATCTTGCCGTTTTGGAATACATAAAAATATCCATTTTTCCCATTCATAGTCATAGAACCATCCCCGTCGTGAATATGCGGCATCATCGCTTATTTTTCTCCGAGTCCATGTTGTTCCGTTATCGCTACTCCATGCGAAATAATCTCTACCGCCAGAGGGACCCTCCCTATAGTATGTAAGAATATAGCCCTCATAGTAACCAGATGATACATATAACTCTGTATGGTAGCAAGAGCCGGTTGTTTTTGTAAGATTGCCAACCCTTTCCCAGTGTGATATGTTATCATAATCTAACTCCGTTATCGGAACAGTACTTCTGAAGACGGTAATTGGATACGTCGATGTTGCATGCCCTCCATATACCCCATATATATGATTATACTTATCAAGCCATACAGATGCTCTTATGTGATTTTCATATTTGTTAGAGCCCGCCCAGCTTTCACCAACTGGAAAGCTGTGTTTCCAGTCATCACCACTCCTTGGAAATTGATACTCTGAAGAAAAAGTATTATTAGAAATCCAATATTTTTTTACGGCGAGGTGGGCAGGGTCACTTTGGTTGGATGGTACAAAGTAAAAGAAATAAAAACAATCATTTTCCTCATCATAGACTGCAAAAGCATTTGGATGTTCCGAAAGTCCACCGCTGCCTCCATCTGAATACAGTTTCAGTATTTTATCGTCTATAGAATTGTTATAGTCTACTGTATATGGGAGCGTCTTGTTGCTCAATGGTTCTTCTTTTGTTGTGAAATGATAGATTTTTGTTGTATTATCATGGCTATCATTTGCAGATACTTTCCAGTAATATGTAGTGCTATACTGATTTGCTTCGGTATAATTGTATGTTATTGTTCCATTTCCGTCTGGGAATGTTGTGCTATTTCTTAATGTCCACGTTGTGCCTCCATCCTCGGATGTCCACAGCCACACATTTGTACTGTTTCCATCAGCGTCTGTTACATCTACACTTAAAGTTGGTTGTAGATTTACATTCGTTGATTCGTTTGCTGGATTTTCATTGCTGAGCGACGGAGGAGTGTTAGCCCATCCTTCTTGTGATTGTTCACTTCCAAAGCTACTCCAAGATGGTTCTGTTGAGGCGTATTTTCTAATAAATGCTACATCAGAATATATGTCTCCCGTTCCTGCTCCTCCTCCCGATGCATATAATCCTTTTTCATCATTTAAATTAAGATTATCTTCTGATGTATCAAATGTTGCAGATGCCACAGAACTTCCATTTGTATCATATATAGTCAATGAATAATTGTCTCCTGCTTTTTCAAGTACAAATCTATACCATGTATCGGCAGTTAATGGGGATGAAAGACTTGCCGAGTGTAAATTTGTTGATGTGCTTCCTGTTGTGTAACCCAATTTGATGCGTGCTGGAGGACTGGAGGGATTATATTCATATCTAATATAATAATATTTCCCTGAAGAATTATAACCTATGAAAAAGCCAAAACCCCGCCATGCTGATGAAAAGCTATCTCTGAACCATCCTTGCATGGCATAATCTGTTTGTGAAACTGATTTATATAGGAAAAATGAACATCCACCATCTGAATTATCATCATATACATTCCATGCATATGAACCTTCATATTTTACCGTTGATTGAACTAAATGCCCAGTATCGGTATCTTTTTTTACTTCATGCACTCCATCCCATGCTGATTCATCTCCGCTTTCAAAATCATCGAAGAATATAAAAGTTTCATCCCCATCACTCGCATCTGATGCCTCACTGTTACCATAGTACATCAGGATTTTACCATCGCTCATTGCATCCGCCGAAACATTAACCCAGAAGATTGCATACTGTGAATCTACATGGGTTTCTTTCCAGTAAGGTAACACTGTTGAGTTATCGATGTCGACGAATCTGATATCGTCAAAATCTGATTGACAGTGACCGTTACAGCTTACATCTCCTCCACTGCTATATGATACATTTATTTTCATCTGATAGTATCCGGAATACCCATTTGTATCAATGTTGCAAACTCTGTAGTACTGCCAGCTGCTATTCCACCATGCTTTTGAGGTTGTGGAGGTGGGAATAGGGATTGGGAGAGGAACGAGATTGAGAGAAATGAGGAAAAGGAGAAAGATGGTCAGAACTCTATATGTTTTAGAATGTACTTTAGAACTGCCTTTGCATCTCATGTCCCTCCCACCGATTCATTATACCGCACTTGATACGAGCTGAAGTTGTGTTGATGTATATGTCCCAGCAGGCACATTGCTACCCGTTGACCACGCCCAAAAGTCTTCATCTGCACCCATTGCCAAACTGCTGATTATCGTCTGGGTTGTAGTTTCATTTGTATCTGTCCAGTACCAACCACCATTGTAATCGTTTGCTGTGTTGAGTCTGAATTCTGTCACGTTTGTCGGCAAATCTGTTGTCAGGCTTGCATCTATCTTTATTGCAACATTACCCGTGTTGGTTATTCTCATAGCAGCGGTACTTGCACTCTGCTGATAAGCTGGCTCGTTTGTAAATGTCGCTCCAGATGGTTGGAACTCTATATCAGTCAGACCTGTTGGGAAAGATACGCTGAATGTTGTAACCTGTGGTATAACATACTTCAGGGTTACTGTCTCTGTATCTGCGTAGGCATTCATCACAAATGGCAGAATCGATACAGCACCTATGAGCACTACCACGGCAATTTTCTTCAGCATCAAATGTGGATTGTTTTAACTCTATATAAATGTTGCGAATAGGATGTAGAAGTATAAAATCACGCTCGCCAACAGGGTTACAATTATCAGTGGTCTGTATTCTTCGTATCTTTTGTAATATATGCAGTAGAGGTCGAATAGGACGATAGCTGACAAAATCACAAGAACGGGAGATGCACCCCACAGCACTGGAAGAGATAGACTTGTACCAAACGATGCAAGAAATAACGGGAATATTCTGAAGATTACCGATGCAACAAGCATCAGAATGATGATTGAAAATGGTAAAAGTGTTTGATAAGCTATCATGACGCCGCCGGATTGCACAATAACATCGATAGATGCATGACCAAGCATGGTGGAATTTGCTGTAATGTTGTCAAACGTGTAGACATCTATTGTGTAATTTCCGGGAGATGTCCCGAGTGGTACATCAAGAGAATATCTGACTTCGACAGTTGTGGATAATGCCAATGAGCCTCTATCCTGAGAGATGATGTTGCCATTGATGTCTTTCAGATACGCATACCAGTATACCTCATATGTATCTGCTTCACCCTCATTTGTAATAACTATAGTTCCCGTGAAATGTTCTCCCGGACGGGCTACTGTGTTATCCGGCAATATTGTTATTTTGTTTTGTTTTTCAAATATATTTACTGTAAAATACCACAAATCTGATTCGTTTATAGAATATGTATCGTATGCAACTATTTTCCAGTAATATGTGCCACTGCTCAGCGTCAGAGTGTCTCCGCTGTTTATACTGTATATGCTTCCACTTGCATGTGGAGAATCTTTGTAGAGGTAGAGTTCGGTTTTTAACAGATTGTTATCTATATCTGTGACATTGAATAAAAACGTTACATATTTTGAGTTTATTGCTTTTCCATTTTTCGGTGAAATGAGTTCAATTTCTGGTGGATGATTGAATATCTCTTCCTCACCGTAAACCTTTGGTGCATATATAACATCTGTCGAAACCACCGCCTGACCGTCACTTGCATATATTATGAAGGAGTTGTTGCCGGCGGGGAGACTCGATATTGAAAAGGTGTATCTGACTCCATCTATGTAGTTATCACTCTCTACATCTTTAACCATGTTATATGTGTTGCCATTTATTATTATCTTCACGTAATCTGGCGTATCGTTGTCAGCATCTCGATATGTAACATAGTACCTGAATTCTGTCTCTGATGTTCCCTCACTTGGAAAGACAGAAGGGTTTATCAGCTCCGGGAAGTTGTTTGATGCATTTGTTTTGACTATAACCTTTCTGGTCTCCGATACGGTGTAATCCTTCAAATCTGATACTTCCACCTTCCACCAGTATATGCCATCGCCTATGCCGGTATAGTTGTAATATGTCTGCTGACCTGTATCATATCCCTCAAGAAGTGGAGAATTCATACTCGATACAATGTCTATCATAAAGTAGTGATACAACGTATCTCCATCGGCATCCGATGATTGCCATGTGAAATTTATAAAATTATCGGTTACCGTTTCTCCGTGATTTGGTGATATTAGGATTATTGTCGGTGCATGGTTTGCACCTATCAACCACTTTATGTTTATGTAACCGAGATAGGCTAAAACAAGCATGGAAGACAGTATTATGATTGCTATTGCCGGTATAGCCCATCTCTTTTTCATGAGTCTTAATTTTTTTCCCGATTATTTACTTTTTCCTTATAGTATCCATCCCTTTATAGTCTCGACAAACTTGTCAAGATTTGCCAAAAATCCTCCGTTGCTGTTCAGTGGAATGTTTGCACCGATGAGGACAATAAATACAAGCAGGGCGAAGCCGACGTCGTGCCTGTCAAGATTTCCATCTATTCTCTTCGCTCCAAGCCCTGCAAGTATGGTTATCAGTATCCATGTAGAATATCCACCAAGATGAAACTCCATTATACCAAAGTATGAAAGCACGCTACCAAGAATCCAGTAAAAGGTCAATATGAGAATAAATGCTATGAAAAATCCAGAGATTAATTTTCTACCCTTTACCATTGTAGAGCCTACAATCCATATTGCAGCTATTGCACATACGATAATGATTGAGTAAAATACAACGTTACCGAGAAATTCCTTTGGGTTTGACGTAAACATGTATGCGTAAAATATGATTAGGAAAATTACTATGGACAACAAAAGAAAAAACACTTTCCATGGTGATAGTCTCCACTCTGCTATTGCCTCCGGCTTGTCAACAGGTGCTTTATTATATAGCAATTTCTTCAATTGATTCTTCATGTGTATCTCTCCTTGGAGAGGGGTGGGGGAGGCGTAATCTGGAGGTGAATAGGAAAAACAGAGTACCCCTCCCGCATGCTGGGTCTTCCCCAAAATCCCGCAGTGGTGGTGAGGAGGTGGTGCGACCCAACATGCAATTGCTAAATGGGTTGTGATTTTTTAAATTTATCGCCATTAGATTAAACCAATCTTTTTCTTGCATTCCGGACATAGTTTATCCCTCAAAAATAATTCTACCAACGCTTGCATCTCCTCTCTATAACTGTTAAGTAGAGCTTGCAACCACTCTTCCGGGTAATCCTGAGATATGTAGACTTTTGGAAAACAATCTTTCAGTTTTTCAGGTGCTGTTATCAAGACCATGTTTTGAGATACTCCACAAATTTTAAATAATTTTTTACAGACCCCCTTTCCATCCAGATACAATCAGGATTGCCAATCCAAAGAAATAAGATGTAACGCTCAGGGCTGCCATTATCGGGTTTTTTCCCAGTATACATGCCAAAAACAACACTATAGATAAAATCCACGTGAATATGAGGACGTATGTCATCTTACTCAATTTGGTAATAATACCTATTCCTCCCGCCACTATTCAGTTTTATTCTCTTAATTTTTCCATCTTCGACTAAATTCTTTATGGCTTTCAGGTATTCTCTTCTTGTCAAAGGCATAATGTAAAACAATACTCTTAAATTTTTCCTGAAGACTTTCGGCTCAATCTGTATTTTACGATATGCTCTGAAAGATTTGATTTTGAAGTGTCTGAGAAATTTGATAAATACCTTCTGTATCGCCTCGTTCTTATGTTCTGATTTGACTTTGTAATTGTACAGCGACTTTAGAAAATTGAAATCTCTTTCAGTCAACCAAGTAATCTTTCCTTTGAGTGTTTTCTCCATTTCTGCATATGTATCATAGAATGTGTTATATCTTGCCATATTTCACCATAGGCTTATCAGTTTTGGAGTGTAACGAATATGGGCATCTCCTTATTCGCCTAATATCTCCAGTAACTGCAATATCAACATAAGGTTTCTCTGTAGTATTCAAACTCATGGGAATTTTATATTCCTCACAAATCTCTCTCACAACTTTCACACAGAAATCTGGTTGAAATCTTCCCATCACAATAACATGAAATCCCCTGCTTGTATCCCATACCTGCGGATTGTAACCTCTTTCTTTCAAGCCATCCGCAAGCCCCAGGGCGTACTCCTTCGCCTGCTCCCTCTGTGAAAAATCATCAATGTCAATATCTGCAAATATATCAAAGCCTGTTACGAAATCCGGGTCTTTACCTTCAATCCAATCCATCCACTTCTGGTTTATGATTTTTCGTGCCTCTCTGAGATTTTTTAACCCGCATGGGAGTTTTGGTAATTTTACGCTTGCATTTGATATGTATAAATCGAACTTGACGCCTGTTAATGCTCTCTTTATCCAGTATTCGAGGTGTTCTGGTTTGAAGATTTTGAGTGGTCTCAAGGTGACGTTTCTATCTCTCAATCTTTTTATTGCCACCACTTCTCTGTATCTGCAAAATTTAACGATTTCTTTTATATTTTCTGAATTTGAGTAGTAGTTATACCATACATCCATCTGCTCCTTCCTCCATTCTGCTTTTCTTTTTCCTTTCCTTCACATACTCTCCTTGTGGTTGGGAGTGAGAAACAAAGTTTATAACATAACGTATGACCTTTCCTACGAGGTTTGGAAATGGTAACGAGTTGACTAATCTATATGCTCGTATCTGCCTTTCAGTCAGGCTTGGTCTGTATCTTATGTCATCTATCACAGGTACGGGCTCGTCAATGAAATCACAGATTTCCTTTATGATTCTATATTTGTCTCTCTTGAAATCTTCAAATCTGTAGACAAAAACTTGGTCGAAAAGAGAACGGAGATGGGAAATGTATCTGTCAAAATCAAGATGCTGTTTATCAAAGTTCTTATAAAACTCATCAAAGGTCTTTGTTCCACCTTCTCTGATATACTGACTGTACAAAGAGCGAATCCATGACTGTGGATTCCTTATACCGATAATGATTTTTGCATTTGGAAAAATTCTTTTCAAGGCATCTGCAACCGCAAATTTCTCTTCTGCCGAGCTGTCATATCTGTGCAGGGAGAGGCTTTCATGGGAGATAATCGTCTTCTTTCTCCTACATCCAAACCAATCTGTGAAAAACATCGACCTAATGAAGCAAACATTTAGCTTGCTGAACACCTGCTCCTGTAGGTATGTTGTTCCAGTTCTTGGAAATCCAACGTGAATTATAACCTCATTCATCTTTTATCACCCTTATAATCGCAAGTTGATTCCAGTATCTTTTAACTGGAAGAATACCAAACAACTTGCCGACATGACAGTGATAATAAAGAACTTCAGCAGGGAATACATCGAAATTGGTGAAAAACTTTGGCTCTATTTTTGAGATATGGGTCTTGTCTTGCGTCATAAGAGGGGATTCTGGATGTGGAGTTCTGATTATAATGATGCATCCATCCTTGGATATACGATAGATTTCTCTCATCACAGTTATGGGGTCTCTTAGATGCTCGAGAACATCTTGCATAAGTATGGCATCGAAAGTATTATCACGAAAAGGATATGGAAAGGTATCAAGGTCAAAAACGATATCTACTCCGGGATATTGTATCTTATCCAAGTTTATCCATCCCTGCCTGACATCTCTACCGCACCCCAAGTTAAGCTTTAGCAACCCTCTTCCACTCATATGCCTCCTCCCTGTTGAGGATGGTTTTTATCATACTGAGAAGGATATGCAGATTAAATTTGAAATGTGTCAAATCCTTGAAATGTACTGTACATCTGAAGCCCCACCACAGAAACCAGAATGGTCTCATCAAAGTATATGGATTTATCCCCTTTGCTTTGAGTTCTCCCGCAATGCCCCACGCCTCCGTCATCACTCCAAATTTGCTGTAGGTATGGCTGCGGAGATGGGTGCAGGTAACTGGGACTTCAACCACATTGTAACCATGCTTTAGCATCTCTTGAGTAAGAACCCAATCTTCCCAAGCGTTAAGATGTTCAATTTTTGCATTTAGAAGAGGTTTTCGGAGACAAATGGTATTGTTGGTATAACCTCTATCGCCGGGTCTAAGTAACCTATATCCCTTTCTACCGAGTTCTTTATCCATCTTCCAAAGTTTTTCTGAACGCAAAGGTTCACAGTCATCAATAGTTCTACCATAAATCCAACCAACCCTACCAGATATTATACGATATATCTCAGGGCAAAGCTCGCTCATTTTTGTTCTGTAAATACCGGTGTCAAAATCATGCCAACAATCAGCCAAATGACTACAATATGAACATTTTTTCTCCAACTGTTTAGAAATTTTGAGATTATCCATCTTAATTTTACTTTCCACTTTATCGAATGCCTCATACATTTTGTTAAACCAGTTCTCTGGAAGTACTATATCGCTATCTATAAATGCCACCCATTCCGTTTTTGCTTCTCTAAGACCTTTTAATCTAGCACTTCCAAGAGTTGTATCATCATAGATGACTTTGCATCCATACTTTTCCGCAGTTTCTACAGTCCCGTCTTCAGAATGTTTGTCAATGACGATTATCCTACCAATAACATCCTCTGGAAAAGCCTTCTGTATAGATTTCAAACATTTCTCAAACTCTGGCATTGAGTTCCAAGTTGGTATGATGATGTCATACTTATCCCTCAACTGCATCAACCCCCTCTGCTCCACATACAGGGCATCTGTCTGGTTTTGTTCTTTTCCCTTTTCTTATCCATACGAAGAGATGTCCATTTTTACATATCCACATCATTTCTTCCACCTCCTCAAACGTAAATATCGCTATTTCCTCTGTAACTCCCTTCTACAAGAGCGGCAGTGTTTACCATGATATGCACCCGTGTCTTTACACTATCCAAAACACCGATTACGAGAATAGGTGGCAAATCCGATGATGTGCAAACATCCATTATGTCTCTGTAAAGTTTTTGTACCCTCTCGAGCAATTCCAAAGCATCTATTTTCTTCCATTCCTGCTTATCCATCTAATCACCCCTCCGCAGTAGCCCCTCCTTTTCCAGTCCTTTCTGAATGAGTGTCCGTATTGCTTCGCTCTCCGTACAAACAGATGGCGTCATTTCCATATACCTTGTTACTAAGCTCCACAACTTTTCCGGCAACCGAACGGTTTTCCTCACCTCTGTCATATTATGATGTAATATAGTATGACATATATATACTTTTTGTCATACCCACACCCGCCGTCGCCATACGCCTTCCTTCATCTGGAATAGAATATCATAACCGTCACCTATCAAATCATATCTTTTTTTGCTGTATTCCATCCTTTTTTTGCAATCTCCATATTGCTCTCTTATTTGGAAATTTTCCTCCGCTGATATGTCTCTATCATAAATGAGTTCAAGATGGTAACCATGTTTTGTTTGAAAAACTAAAACTTGGGTTAGACCTCTGGGTCGCTGTTCTCTCAGGATTCTTCTTTTTAGCTCTATCACAGAAGGAAGATTATAGTAGTCAAGGTCTATGCCTACTCTGTTCATATTCCCAACATTTTTTTCCTTCGTTCAAAGGATTCTTTTTCTGTTTCTCCAAGTATTTTTAGTAACTTCTTTGATGTTTTGGGGTCGAATTTGCTCACATCCAACTTATTTTCTTTCTTCTTTGTTTTTGGTATTGCTCTTACCTCTACGCTATACTTGCCCTGTATCGTAATAATGAGATAGTTTTGGGTTTCTTTTACATCTATAATTTCTCCCTCTCTTTTACCTGTAACCAATACACTTTCCTTTACTCTTGGCAACTTAACCATTCATCTAACCTCCTCTGGATTTTTTCATCAATTTGCTTTATCTTTTTTTCAATAGCCTCATCAATTATTTCTCTTAGTTTATCGTCAAACAGATAATCTACAAGTGCATTGACTTTGTTGGTATACCTTTTGGGTTCAAGAACGAGTTTGACGTATTCTCCATCCCAGAAAATCCAACCCACCCCATATAATGCAAGTAAAAACAATTGCTCAATATTCCACGCCCTACAACAGGTGGCAATGTACATATAATCTACAAACTCTTTCCTCGCTATTGCCTGCCTGATGACCTTATCCATATCACTTTCCTTGAATTCTATACCTATCAAAATGTCTCTTCCAGTTCTGTTTTCTGGTTTGCTGGATTTTTTGTACATATATATCAGCAAATCGAACTCCACACCATTAAACTTCTTTCTGGGGAATATTTTGATGCCTTCATAATCAAAATTATAGGTGTGGTAATCTACTATCAATTTTGCTACTTTGTATGCCTGCCGCTCCTCCTTGTTTGCATGTTCTTCAAGCCATTTTTTGTATTGTTCCAAATTCACTCAAAAGTCACCTCAAACTTTTAACAATTCAGACATATAATCCTTCAGTATTTCCTTCTTTTTCTTCCTTCAACTCCCTAGCACGTTGCATAACCGCCAGTAACTGTTTTTCAAAAGTCAGAGAAGGTGATATACTGGTGCTACATACTTTTTTTCCTTTGCCTTTGTTGAATTTAAAAACACATATGTTCAGCAATCCATTCTGAGGACAGAAAGATGTTATTTTCTTTATTTCACCCTCTTTCTCTCCTATGGTAACTACAGCCTCATGCATATTGCAAAAGAATTTTATTTCTTCAGGGGTTACCTGCTTGCCATTATCTATCTTCTCCTTTATTTTCAGCAATTCTTTTTTCAAATCCATCAGAATCCCCCCATATCCTTCTCACTATACAATTCTATTCTCCACCTTTTCTTTTCAAAATCCCACTCCTCTTTGATTACTGCCCCGCATGGGCATTTCCACTCGCCTTTTTTTCTATCATAGTACCAATCCGCTGGCTTCAATTCTTTACCACAGTTTGGACAGAACATTATATCACCTGTTAAGATGTCTTATTTCTCTGTGTTTCAAGAAAACATTTTTCGCAGATGCTAAACTCTGCTCCATCCCTCCCGTCATCTTCCCACCATACCCGCCCACATAATTTACATCTGTATTCCGTCATTTTTCACCTCCCATCAAAATCCCCCCACATTACTCAATCTCGCCTGAACATATTTAATCATCTTGGACTCTTTTCTTGCCTCTTGAAGTGCTGTTATTAGAGTATTTTCAGCCTCTTCAAAAACATCTATACTGTCTGGTATGTCATCTAAAGGATATTTTGACTGATACCTCGCTATTATTGTGCTGAACAATCTATTGGGGTCTATAAACTCTATTTCTGCTATTCTTTCTTCTCTGCTAACGAGTGGGTCTGGGTCAACGCCTTCCAAAGGTTTCTGTATGGATGCAGTTTCATCGTCTATACACTTTAGAAGCAAAGCATAATACTCCAAATCCAATTTTTCAAGTACCTCCTGCATCAATGAAAGTACCTTGTTTGATTTGGTTTCGAGCATTTCTCTTATGTTTCTTCTTGTTTCATAGACAAAGTCCCTGCCAATCAGCTCCAATGTTCTTGGATTTACCTTGTTTTTGGTTTCACCAAAGAAAATCATACAGGTTATTGCATATCCCCACAATCTCAGTGTTGTTAAATAATTTGTAACCAGTGTTTCTAATTTTACTCGCAAAGGCGTATCTCTGGTTATACCATACTTTCTAACTATTTCCCTTGGTATCTCTGCCCTATATGCTTCGATGGTTTTCGGGTATCTTGGTGTACCCGGCAACATCACTGGTCTTTCTGGTATCCTTATCCATCTTCCATCCTTGTATATCTTTATCAGAGTAGCACGCAGTGGTGTACCACGTCTTTTGACCCAATTTGCCCCGGCTCTGATTGCTATTCTCGGTAGTTTTTCTCCCTTGTAGGTATAGTAAGTCCATCTAAAGACATAAATCTGGTTTATTCTATCGCCCATTACCTCATCTTCTGGTGGTATTGTTAAGTATAGCGGTACTCGTCTTTTCACTTCTCTTTTTGCAGTAGTTTCAAAAACATTCGGTTCTACCTCTACAATTTGATTTGTTTCCTGCATTGCAGTTATGAACATTTCAAGGTCTTCATCTGTTTTGAAGTATTTTGAGAGTTTATCGAATAATTCTTCTCTTGTATATCTTCCAGAGGGGATGGTTATTTCAATCATTATCCTCACCGGGGCGGTCGCCTGCCGTCTTTTCCGCTACCATCAGGTCTGCAAGTTTTTTAGCGTCTTCAAAGTCTTTTTTTAGAATTAGCTCTACGACTGGATTAGATGTATCGAGTTTATAGTATTCTTTGATTTGTGCAATTCGCATTTCGAGTAAATCACATATCAAATTATTGAAAGTTTTGTCATCTACATCTATACCTTCTGATTTCAGATAATTTCGTAAATCTTCCTCAGTGTACTCATAGTTTGGATGGTCGAAGAATAAATCTGCCAATTTCATCAGGGCTTCCTTTTCCTTTCCAGTCCATTTCCTAAATCTCACCATTTTTACCACCTACAATTCCAGATTAACAGGCTCAGGCGGAAGGAACTCAATTATTATTTCGAAGTTGTCTGTAAACTTCGTATATCCTTCATCATCTGTGTAGAATATGGCAGGTTTACCTCTTCCTAAATCTATGCTTTGTATGGCATCCCCATCTATCAATTTATCTATATTTCTATCACGGACTTTGAGTTTGAGCTTCATTATATCACCCTCCTCAGCAATTCTTCAATACTAACGCCTTCCTGCTTAGCTTTTTCAATAAGTTGGCATTTTATATCTTTGGGCAACATTATTGCTGTTTTCTTTTGTTTTTCCTCTTCTACTCTAATGCCAATATCCGTAAGTATGTGTGTAAATATTTTTTTCAAGTGTTTTGGTATATATTTCGGCAATTTTGAGTAGTACCACTCTCGAAACGATTCTTCATCTATGAAATATAAAGTCACATTGATATATCTGCCCATATGCTCCTTTACAATGTGACTTCGTATTTTTGGTATCTTTATCGATTTTATTTTCTGCTCTCTGACTAACCTTTTCAATCTGTGCGTAAGTGTCGCACCTAAGATTTTGTTCAATTCTCTCGACGTTACAACT
>Ga0190363_1000069_pt1 | contig 54802 bp, 54 predicted proteins | sample 48721867_MG_FD_161272 | JGI IMG/M metagenome (GOLD analysis project Ga0190363, IMG submission 161272) | Hydrothermal vent microbial mat bacterial communities from Southern Trench, Guaymas Basin, Mexico - 4872-18-6-7_MG | ecosystem: Environmental > Aquatic > Marine > Hydrothermal vents >...
AGCCTTTATAAATCAAAGACAAAGACAAGTTTTAGATAAACTGAACAATCTTAAAAGAGAATACCAGAATAAAGAGCCTAAATTTTTTAAGATTTTACTTAAAAACATAGACAAAACTTTAACTTTTTATAAATACCCGGCTAAATTCCATTCTCTAATAAAAAGCACCAATTTAATAGAAAGATTCTTAAGAGACATAGAACAACTAACCAGATACTGGGCAGGATTTAGGGATATAAAGAAGTGCAAATAGGGTTGTTTATCTTTTAGTTGAAAGGTTTAACAAAAACAATAACTCTAATTATGGAGGGTAAGCCCGTTGAATTTACATACTTTTATTGACAGAACCTCAATATAAACTTACTTGACGAGTTTTTATCTGCTTAATATAATTAAATACTGTCTGTCCCCATCGTCTAGCCCGGATAGGACTCAGGCCTTTCGAGCCTGTAGCGCCGGTTCAAATCCGGCTGGGGACGCTTTCCAATCATGTGCGGAATAGCTGGTTATATTGGGGAGGAAAAGGAGATAAAGTTTCTTTTAGATGTTCTTAAGCGTTTAGAATATCGGGGTTATGATTCTTGTGGAGTTGCTGTTGAAGGAGAAAGTTTTTATTTAAAAAAAATTAAAGGTAAGATAAAAGAGTTAGAGGAAAAAGTAAGTTCAGTTAATTTCTACAGAGGAATTGCCCACACCCGTTGGGCAACACATGGTGAGCCCACCTCATTTAATGCCCATCCTCATTTTGATTGTAAAAGAGAGATTTTTTTGGTGCATAATGGGATTATTGAGAACTATATGGAGATAAAAAAAAATTTAAAAAAGCATTACTTTAATTCTCAAACAGATACAGAGGTAATCGTCCATTTTTTGGAGGAACTATTAGAAAGATATGAGTTTAAAGAGGCAATTTTTAAAATGACTGGGTTTTTAAAGGGAAGTTATGCTCTCTGCCTTTTTTTTAAAAAAGATGATCGTTTAGTGGTAATAAAAAAAGATTCTCCTTTATGTGTGGGAAAGCTTAAAGAAGGATTTATAGTTGCCTCAGACCTGCCAGCAATCATTCCTCTTACAGATTATGTTTCTATTTTAGAGGATGAAGAGATAGGTTTTTTAAAAAAGGATGAATTTGAACTTTTTGATTTTAAAGGAAGAAGAAAAAAAATAAATTTTAAAAGAATGACTCTTGAGGAGTTTAAAGCAGAAAAAGAAAATTTCCCTCACTATATGCTTAAAGAGATTTTTGAACAGCCAAAAGTTTTAAGGAATTTACTCTCTTTTTATTTTGAAGGAGGAAGGATTAATTTAAAAGATTTAAATTTTCCCCCAAAATATTTGGCTTCTTTAAAAAGAATATTTATTGTTGGATGTGGAACAGCTTTTCATGCTGGATTAGTAGGAAAGTATTTTCTGGAGAAATATTGCCAGTTGCCTGTGGAGATTGATGTTTCTTCTGAAGCACGTTACCGAAACATTCCTTTAAAAAAAGATGATTTGGTAATTGCCATTTCTCAATCGGGTGAGACTGCTGATACTTTGGCAAGTGTGAAGGAGGCAAAAAAAAGAGGAGCGAAGATTTTAGGTATCTGTAATGTTTTAGGGTCGCGTCTTACTAAGGAAGTAGATGGATTGATTTATACCTTAGCTGGACCTGAGATTGGGGTTGCCTCAACTAAAGCATACACTGCTCAAATTTTCTCTTTATATCTTTTCTCTTTATATTTAGCTCAGTTAAAAAAGAGTCAGAAAGAATCTATTTTGAATTTGACAAAAAGAGAACTTAAAAAAATTCCTGAATATATAGAAAAGATATTGGAGAAAGAAGAGGAAATTAAAAGAATTGCTAAGAAATTTTCAAAGTATGGATGTTTTCTTTTTTTGGGAAGAGGGATAAACTATCCTTCTGCTTTAGAGGGAGCTTTAAAACTTAAGGAAATCTCTTATATTCCTGCTGAAGGGTATCCTGCCGGGGAGATGAAACATGGTCCGATTGCTTTAATTGATGAGTACCGGGCAGTAGTCTGTATTGCTTTAAAAGATTCTTTATATAAAAAGATTCTCTCTAATATCTGTGAAATAAAAGCAAGAAAAGGAAAGGTTTTGGGAATAATTAATGAAGAAGATGAAGAGATAAAGTCTTTAGTTGATGAAAAGTTCTCTTTACCTTCTTTAAAAAACTTTGATTTGAGTCCTCTTCTGGTTGCTGTTCCCTTGCAGTTGTTTGCCTATTCTGTAGCTAAAAACTTAGGCTGCGAGATAGATCAGCCTCGTAATTTAGCAAAAAGTGTCACGGTGGAGTAATGCTTTATGTTGTGGCTACTCCTATTGGCAATTTAGAAGATATAAGTTTGCGTGCGTTAAAAGTTTTAAAAGAAGTAGATTTTGTTATTGCAGAAGATACAAGAAAAACAGGAAACCTTCTTAAGCATTTTAATCTTCCCAAAAAACCTTTCTTAAGCCTTCATAAATTTAATGAAAGAAGACAGATAAAAAAGATAATCTCTCTTCTTAAGGAAGGAAAAAATATGGCTTTAGTTTCCAATGCCGGGACCCCGGCTATTTCTGATCCTGGACAGAGATTGATTGAGGAAGTTCACAAGGAAAATTTAGAAATTACCTCTGTTCCCGGAGCATGTGCAGTAATTAACGCTTTGGTTTTAAGTGGGTTTTCTACAGAAAAATTTTTATTTTTAGGATTTCTTCCTAAAAAGAAGAAAAAAAGGATTAAAGAACTTGAAGAAGCAAGAAAAATAGAGGCAACTATTATAATTTTTGAGTCTCCTTTAAGGATAAAAAGATTGCTTGAAGAGTTGATAGAGGTTTTTGGGGCAAGGATAAAAGTAGCTATAGTGCGTGAGATGACTAAGATTTTTGAGGAAGTTAAAATTTCCTCGGCAGAAGATTTGTTGAAAACATTAAAGAGTATAAAAGGAGAAGTTGTAGTAGTGGTTGAGAATAAAAAATAACGGTGATATAATATAGATTTAACTTATGAAAAAGGAAGAATTACGAAAAGCTCTCTTAAAGAAATTGCTGAATCTTACAAAAAAGGAGGTGAAAGAGAAAAGCAGAAAAATCCAGAAAAATTTAGAAAAATTACCTTTATATAAAAAAGCAAAAAGAGTAATGGTTTATTATCCTTTAAAAGGGGAGGTTGATTTATTGGATATGGTAAGGAAGGCTAAAAAAGACTTTTGTTTCCCAAAGATAGAAGGAGAAAATTTAGTTCCTTATTTAGTTAAAGATTTGGAAAAGGATTTTAAAAAAGGAAAATTTGGGGTGAAAGAACCGATTGGGGAAAGATGTGAAAAAATAAAAGAGGAGAATTTAGACTTAGTAATTGTTCCGGGATTAGCTTTTGATTATCAAAAGAATCGTTTAGGAAGAGGAGCAGGTTTCTATGACCGTTTCCTTAAAAAAGTAGAAAAAACTAAAATAGGTGTGGCTTTTGATTTTCAAGTATTGGAAAGCCTTCCTTACCTATCCCACGACGAGAAAGTAGATATTCTTGTAACCGAGACAAACATCTTCTAAGTAAAACAAGGAGGTAAAAATGCTTATCTTTACTATTGCTTTAGGTGCTGCTTTAGGAGGTTTTCTGCTTGCTCAGTTTGTAGCTAAATTTAATTTAAAGAAAGCAAAAGAAGCATCTTCTAAAATACTAAAGGAAGCCAAGCAACAAGCAGAGCAGATTTTAAGGAAAGCTGATTTAGATGCTAAGGAGATGATTTATAAATCAAGGCTTAATTTTGAAAAAGAAACTACACAGAAAAAAGAGGAACTTTTACAACTTGAAAAAAAGCTTTTTCAGAGAGAAGAAAATTTAGAGAAGCGATTGGAGTTTATAGAAAACAAGGAGAAAGATATAGCCCAAAGAGAGCAGGAGATAAAAACTTTACAGGAGAGTTTATTTAAGGAGAGGGAAAAATTAAAAGCATTGATTGAGGAAGAAAAAGAAAAACTGCAAAGAATTTCCTCCCTCACTCCTCAAGAAGCAAGAGAGATTCTTTTAAAAAGGTTTGATGAAGAGTTGAGAATAGAGAAAGCCAGAAGAATAAGAGAGATAGAGGAGGAGATTAAGGAAGAATCAGAGAAAAAAGCAAAAGAGATAATCTCCTTAGCTTTACAAAGATGTGCCGTGGAGCATACTACAGAGACTACAGTAAGTGTAGTGCATCTTCCTAATGATGAGATTAAAGGGAGAATTATTGGTAGGGAGGGAAGAAACATCCGTGCTTTTGAGATGATTACAGGAGTGGATTTGGTAATTGATGATACACCGGAGGCAGTAAGTATTTCTTGTTTTGATCCGGTAAGAAGAGAAATAGCACGAATATCTTTAGAAAAATTAGTAGCTGATGGAAGGATACATCCGGCAAGAATTGAGGAGGTGGTGGAGAAAACAAAGAAAGAGTTTGAAAGTAGATTAATTGAAGAAGGAAGACAAGTTGCTTTTGAAGTGGGGGTGCATAATCTTCATCCTGAGTTAATAAAGCTTTTGGGAAAATTGAAATATAGAACAAGTTTCGGACAAAATGTTTTACAACATTCAAAAGAGGTAGCTTTTATTATGGGAATTTTAGCTTCAGAGTTAGGGTTGGATGCACGATTAGCAAAAAGGGCAGGGCTTTTGCATGATATAGGAAAAGCAGTTGATCATCAGGTAGAAGGAACTCATGCTAAAATTGGAGCAGAACTTTTAAGAAAGTATGGAGAAAATGAGATTATAATTAATGTTGCTGAAGCTCATCATGAAGAAGCAGAGTTCAGATCAATTTATGCTGTTTTAGGGCTGGTAAGTGATGCAATAAGCGCTTCTCGTCCAGGAGCAAGACGAGAGACACTGGAGACTTACATAAAAAGATTAAAGGATTTAGAGAATATCGCTACTTCTTTTGAAGGAGTGGAGAAGGCATTTGCTATTCAGGCAGGAAGAGAAGTAAGAGTGATTGTTACGCCTACAAAAGTTAAGGATGAGGAGATGCCTCTTTTGGCTATGGAGATAAAAAAAAGAATTGAGAAAGAAATGGAATACCCAGGTCAGATTAAAATAACTGTAATTAGAGAAACACGCGCTATTGAATATGCTAGATAAACTAAAAGTGCTTTTTATTGGAGATATTGTAGGAAAGCCAGCACGGGAATGCCTTAAGGAAATTTTGCCCCCTTTAAAAAAGGAGAAAGGAATAGATTTTGTGATTGCTAATGGAGAAAATGCCAGTGGAGGTTCAAGTATAGTTCCTAAAAACGCAGAAGAGATTTTAGAGGCAGGAGTGGATGTGATTACTACCGGAGATCATATTTTTAAAAAGAAAGAGGCAAAAAAAACGTTAGATGATTTTCCGGTATTAAGGCCTTTAAACTATGGAGAATTAGCCTGGGGGAAGGGGTTTATAATAAAAAATTTAGGAGAATTAAAAATAGCTGTAGTAAATCTTTTAGGAAGAGTATTTATGCAGCCGGTAGATTGCCCTTTTAAAGCAATAAGAGATGTGCTTCCTCAACTGCAGAAAGAAACAAAAATTATAATTGTGGATATGCATGCAGAAGCAACATCAGAAAAATTAGCCATGGGTTATTTCTTAGCTAAAAGTGTCTCTGCAGTAATAGGTACTCACACTCATATTCCTACTGCCGATGAGAGAATTTTGGATAACTTTACAGGTTATATTACTGATGTGGGAATGACAGGAAGTTTTGATTCTATTTTGGGAAGAGAAAAATATCCAATTATTGAAAGGTTTATTACCAATATTCCTAAAAGATTTAATATCGCTAAGGAAGATGTCCGTATGCAGGCAGTCTTATTAGAAATTGACAGTTTTAGTGGAAGGTGTGAAAATATTGGAAGGATTGAGGTAAAGAGGAGGTAGTTATGGAATGGAAGGGAGAAGAAAGAAGGCGATTTCCTCGGGCAAATTTTCCTTGCAAGATTACAGTAGTCTCCCCGATTCGCTATCTAAATTCTCATACTGAGAATATAAGTGAAGGAGGTATAAGAGTGCTTCTGGAGGAGAAATTAAGCCCTTATAGTGTTGTAGGAGTTGAGATTTTTGTAGATAAAGGAAAGTCTATAAAATGTAAAGCAAGAATTGTCTGGGTAAAGGAAAAGATCAATCCTTTAGAGAAAGTGCCAGTGATGTATGATACAGGAATGGAGTTTATTGAGATAAATGATTGCGATCGGGAATATTTAAGAAAATTGGTGGAAAAAATACTTTCTATGCAAGAATGATTTTAGAGAAAATCAATTCTCCTCAAGATTTAAGAAAATTAAATCTAAAAGAGTTAAATATTTTAGCCGAAGAGATAAGAAGACTTATAATTAGGGTAGTAAAAGAAAAAGGTGGACATCTTGCTTCTTCCTTAGGTGCGGTTGAACTTTGTATTGCTTTACATTACTCTTTAAATACACCTTCTGATGATTTAATTTTTGATGTAGGACACCAGGCTTACGCTCACAAAATTATTACAGGAAGAAGGGAAAGATTTTACCAGTTAAGAGAATACAAAGGACTCAGTGGTTTTCCCAATCCAGAAGAATCAGAATATGATCTTTTTATCAGTGGGCATGCCTCAACCGCTTTAAGCTGGGCACTGGGTGTTGCTGAGGCAAAAAAAATAAAAGGAGAAAAAACTGAGACAGTAGCTGTAATTGGAGATGGATCATTAACAGGAGGGATGTGTTTTGAGGCATTAAATAAATGTGGAGAGTTAAGAAGTGATGTGCTTGTAATTTTGAATCACAATCAGATGAGTATATCTGCTTCAGTAGGTGCATTAAGCAAATATCTTACAAAAATTATATCTTTACCTATTTATAATAAAATAAAAAATGAACTGGAGAAATTTTTATCACACCTTCCTTCCTTAGCAAAAAGATTGGCTCAGAAAGCAAAAAAATTTGAGGAAGCAATAAAAGGATTGATAGTTCCAGGGATTTTTTTTGAAGAATTAGGATTTAGATATTTCGGACCAATTGATGGGCATAATTTAGAGATATTAATTCCTACTTTAAAAAATATTTTGAAGTTGAAAGGTCCCCGCCTTCTGCATGTAATTACCCAAAAAGGAAAAGGATTAAAAGAGGCAGAGGAAAATCCAGAAAAGTTCCATTCATTTCCTGTAAGTAAAAAGAAGAGAATTACTTTCACTGATGTGTTTTCAGAAAAGATTGTCTCTTTAGCAAGAGAGAATAAAAGGATAGTTGCTATCACTGCAGCAATGCCTCGTGGTACAGGTCTTGATTATTTTAAAAAAACATTTCCTGAACGTTTCTTTGATGTGGGAATTGCTGAGGCTAATGCTGTAGGGTTAGCTGCTGGACTGGCAAAAAAGGGATTAATCCCTGTGGTAGCAATTTATTCAACTTTTCTGCAGCGCGCATTTGATCAGATAATTCATGATATTGCTTTACAAAACTTAAAAGTTATCTTTATCATTGATAGAGCCGGATTTGTAGGAGAAGATGGCCCCACACATCATGGAATTTTTGATATAAGTTATTTAAGAATGATACCCAATCTGGTGTGTATGGCTCCAAAAGATAAAGAAGAGTTAGAGGATATGCTTGCGTTTGCTTTGGAGATAAAAAATCCGGTAAGTATTCGTTTTCCTAAGGAAGAAGCATATTCCTTAAAAAGAAAAGAAAAGATTGCTTTTGCTAAAGCAGAAGTATTGGAGGAGGGGAAAGATTTATGTATCATTGCTTTGGGTTCCTTGGTTAAGGAGGCTTTAAAGGCTAAATCTTTTTTAGAGAAAGAAGGGATTTCAGCCCAGGTAATTAATGCACGATTTATAAAACCTTTGGATAGAAAGATTTTAAAAGAAGTGGCATATAAATTTAATTTGGTAGTTGTTTTAGAGGAAGGGGTACTCGAGGGAGGGTTTGGTTCAGCAATATTGGAGTTTTATGAGAAAGAGAATTTGTTAGATAAGATAAAGGTGAAAAGGATAGGAATAAAAGATGAATTTCCTACATTTGCTAAAAGAGACCAGCTTCTTAAGCTGTATGGATTAGATGGTTATTTTGTTTATCAGAAGTTAGCTAAATTATTAAAAGAAGAGTTATTGTGGCAGAAGTAAAGATAAATAAGGATAGATGTAAGGGATGTTTTTTATGTATTCAGTTTTGTCCCGCAAAATGTCTTAAAGTATCAGAGAGTTTGAATAAAAGAGGCAATCAATATGCAGAAAAAATAGAGGATAAAAAATGTGTGGGTTGTGGGAATTGTTTTTTGATCTGTCCTGATTTCTGTATAGAGATTTATGAGTAAAAAGGTATTGATTACAGGAAATGAAGCAGTGGTTGAGGCAGCAATTGTAGGTGGCTGCAGCTTTTATGCTGGATATCCTATAACTCCTCAAAATGAACTTATTCGTCAGATGGCAAAAAGAATGAGAGAGGAAAAAAGAGTATTTATTCAGGCAGAATCAGAACTGGCAGCAATCAATATGGTATTTGGCGCTGCCGCTACAGGTATGCGTGCAATGACTACTTCTTCAAGCCCGGGAATTTCTTTAATGCAGGAAGGAATTTCTTATCTTTGCGGGTGTCAGCTTCCTGCAGTTATTGTTAATGTTATGCGGGGAGGACCGGGCTTGGGAAATATTGCTCCATCTCAGGCGGATTATTTTCAAGCAACAAAAGGAGGAGGACACGGTGATTATAATTTAATCGTTCTTGCTCCTGCATCTTGTCAAGAAGCATTTGATTTGACTTTTTTGGCATTTGATTTGGCAGATAAGTATCGTAATCCCGTAATGATTCTTATGGATGCGTTTTTAGGACAGATGGCAGAAGCTGTTGAGATTAAAAAGAGAAAGATTAAAAATTATAAAAAGGATTGGGCGTTAACAGGAGCGAAAGGAAGACCTTCTCGTATTATAAGGTCGCTTTTTTTAAAAGAAGGAGTTTTAGAAAGACACAATTTAGAGTTACAGAAAAAATATAAAAAAATGAGAAAAGAGGTAAGGTTTGAAAGTATAAATTGTAAAGATGCAGAGATTTTATTTGTTGCTTATGGAATCTCTTTCAGAATCGCAAAAGAAGCTGCCTTTCTTTTAAAAAAAGATATAAAAGCAGGAGTTTTTCGCCCCATAACTTTATGGCCTTTTCCTTATAAAGAACTGGAGGAGTTAACTTCAGATAAAAAAGCTGTTTTTGTATTTGAGTTAGCTTATGAACAGTTAGCTGAAGATGTTAAATTAGCAGTGAGAAACACACCTGTTTATACTTACGGAAGATTAGGTGGAGGGGTTTTTGATGAAGAGGAGTTGGTAAATTTTGTTAGAAAAAAATTAAATGAAGTTAAAGTTTAGCCCTCCAAAAAGTTTAAAGAAGCTGAATACTCATTATTGTGCAGGATGTGGTCATGGGATAGTGCATCGGATTATTGCTGAAGTTGTTGATGAGCTGGGTATTAGAGAGAAAACTGTAGGGATTGCTCCTGTAGGCTGTAGTGTTGTTGCTTATGACTATTGGGATTTTGACTGCTGTGAAGCAGCCCACGGAAGAGCACTGGCTGTGGCAACAGCAATTAAAAGATGCCGTCCTAATCTTGTAGTCTTTACTTATCAGGGAGATGGAGATTTAGCCTCTATCGGAATTGCTGAAACCTTACACTGTGCTAACCGAAAAGAAAACTTAACCTGTATCTTTATAAATAATGCTTGTTATGGGATGACAGGAGGACAGATGGCACCAACAACTTTATTAGGGCAGAAAACAGCAACTACTCCTTGGGGAAGAGACTACAGAGAAGGAGATGGTTTTCCTTTAAAGGTAAGTGAACTTTTGGCGAATCTTGAGGGAGTTGTTTATGTTGAGAGAGTAGCTGTCTCCAACCCTCAAAATGTAAGAAGAGCAAAAAAAGCAATAAAAGAGGCATTCATAAATCAGATAGAAGAAAAAGGCTTTTCATTAGTAGAAGTTTTAAGTCCTTGTCCAACAGTATGGAGAAAAACACCTCATGAGGCAGTAAAATGGATTGATGAAGAGATGGTGAAAATATTTCCTTTGGGAAGGATAAAATGATGGATGAGAAAATTTTAATTGCTGGAGTTGGAGGGCAGGGAGTTATGCTTTTGGGAAAAGTTTTAGCCTATAGTGCAGTAAAAGAGAAGAAATTTTCAACATGGCTTCCCTCTTATGGGGCAGAGATGAGAGGAGGAACTGCTCATTGTTGGGTAAGAATCTCAGATAAAGAGATCCCTTCCCCTGTATTTGCTAAACCAACTGTATTTTTTGTCTTCAATCAACCTAGCTGGGATAGGTTTTCTTCCAAGATTGATTCTTCTTCTTTTGTAATTTTAAATAGCTCTCTGGTTAATACAAAGATAGAAAGAAAGAATATAAAAAAAATAGCTTTAAATGAAGTCGCTTTAAATTTAGGTTCTTTAAAAATAATAAATATAATTGCTTTGGGAGCGTTTCTTAAATATAAAAAAATAATCCGTCCCAAAACTGTTGAAAAAGTATTGAAGGAATTTTTTGATAAGAAAGAGATACAAGATATTAACTTGAAAGGTTTTAGATGGGGACTTTCTAATGGTTAGAACAAGATTCGCTCCCTCACCCACTGGTTTCCTGCATTTGGGAGGAGCACGAACTGCTTTATTCAGCTGGCTTTATGCACGCAAAAATAATGGAGAGTTTATTTTAAGAATTGAAGATACCGATAAGACACGTTCAAAAAAAGAATATTTAGATGAGATTTTAGAAAGTCTTTCTTGGCTGGGTATTGATTGGGATAGAATTTTTTATCAGTCCCAAAGACTTAATATCTATCAGGAATATGCAAAGAAACTGGTTGATGAAGGAAAAGCTTATTGTAAAGAGGGAGCAATTTATTTTAAGTATGAGTTTAAGAGAATAAAGTTTGTTGATTTGATTAAAGGAGAGATAGAGTTTGAGAGATTACCTAAAGAGGAAGAAGTAATCATAAAAAGTGACGGAACTCCCACATATAACTTCAGTTGTGTGATTGATGATGCTTTAATGGGAATAACCCATGTAATTCGGGGAGAAGATCATATTTCTAATACCCCCAAACAGATTTTAATTTATGAAGCTTTAGGCTTTAATCCTCCTTACTTTGCCCATCTTCCTTTAATTCTTTCTCCTGATAAAACAAGACTTTCAAAAAGAAAAGGGGCTGTCTCTATCAGAGAATATAGAGAGGAAGGGTATTTAAAAGAAGCGATTCTGAATTATCTTCTTCTTTTGGGATGGTCTCCCAAGGATAACAGAGAGATTATAAGTATTGAGGAAGTTCAAAATATTTTTGATATCAAAGATATCTCTAAATCCAATGCCTCACTTTCTTTAGAAAAACTTAACTGGATAAATTCAGAATACATAAAAAGAAAATCACCAGAAGAACTCACCTCTCTTGTGGAAAATTATCTTATAAATAAAGGCTTTATTAAAGAGATAAACAAAGAATATTTAAAAAAAGTGGTAGTTCTTTTTAAAGAAAGGGTAACTAAACTTGCTGATTTTTTAGATTGGGCTTATTTCTGTTTTTATGATGATTTTTCTTATGCTCCAGATACAGAAAAGATTTTAGAGAGAGATTTATCTCAAGAAGTAGAAGTATTAAAAGAAAGATTATCCAAGATAGAAAATTTTACTAAAGAAGAGATAGAAAAAGAATTTAGAGATACAGCAGCTTCTTTAGGACTTAAAGCAAGAGATTTAGTGCATCCTGTAAGAGTAGCTTTAACAGGAAGAAAAGTAGGACCTGGTCTTTTTGAGACTATGGAGGTTTTAGGAAGAGAAAAGGTTATAAAACGCCTGGAGAGATTGATTGATTACTGGAGGAAAAATCCTGCCTGAGCTGCGCCTGTAGCTCAAAAGGAGGAGAGCATCTGGCTTCGGACCAGAGGGTTGGGAGTTCGAGTCTCCCCAGGCGCATAAAGAGAAGAATATATTTGTGATTGTTGCTGAATTTTGATAAAATTTTAAAGATTTCTCATTTTCTGCCCGGTGGTGTAATCGGTAACACGCTTGGCTCTGGACCAAGTATTCCTGGTTCGAATCCAGGCCGGGCAGCCAACCTGGATAGAGATACGAAAGAAGGTGCTACAGAAGTCCGATTTATTTTTTTGAAAGTTAATCAGCCTTACAAATCTACAACATCCCTAAAACAAATCGCCAAAGAACTCAATTTAAGTTATGAAGATGTGAGGCAGAAGAAGAGTAGGGGATTAAGAAGAATGAGAAGATGAGTATAACGTTTCCAACATAAAAGAAGCCCAGCGTTTTCACTTATACAAAGGCAACCTTTAAATGAATCTTTGCATTATTCCTTCAAGCTTCCTCATTGCCAATTTTCCAAAATTGCTGGGTTTGAGTAAGCCCAAAGGGTGAATTTTTTATGCTGTGTTATTTGTCGCTTTTACCTTTCAACAATTGTCCGCAAGTTGAACAGAATTTGTCCGTCAATTTTGTAAAGGAATTGCATTTTGGGCATTTTCTACCAACTTCTACGCCGCAAGTTGGGCAATAAAAAGAATTAGGAGGTAGAATAGTTCCACAAGAAAAACACTTTCCTTTTTCGAGCCGATTTTTAATAATTCGTTCTTTAGTAAAATATTTCTTCTGAAGAATATATATAGCAAACACAAAAACCCCTGCGCCGATAAAACCAGCCAAAACCTCAGGCATACAATCAAAAACAAATATTGCTATAGTACTAATCAATAGTAAGGTCCCATACCATAAAAAGGCTCTGTTAACTGTTTGGCCAAATCTGCCGAATTTAAAAGCAAATTTTGTGGTAATCAAAACAGAGCTGATAGACATGAGAAACGCAATTCCATACAAAATAATTCTGCGGTTAACAAATTCATTTTGTGCAACCCAAGATCGAAACCAAACATCAGCCATCATATGTCCAAGTTCCCAGGTGGCAAAAAGCATACATCCTATAATGCCAACAATAAAAATTGATTCAAGTTTAGTCAATTGAATTTCTGCGTTTTCTTCTGACATTTTAACCTCCTTTCTTCATTCAATATTCCATGAACCACTAGAAACTTCTTGATCTCTTTTTAGGGTAATTCCTTTAGTACCACCAGCCACCAAAATAGTTTCGCTAGGATATTTTGATTTAAACTCCTTTACTTTACGACTAGTAGAATATCCTAAATCAACTAATATTCTCAAAAAATTTGTTAGCATCCCATTTCTCCTTCTATGGTGTCAGCTTTCGTATAACGTTCTGCGAGTATGCGAAGCCCATAAGGGTTTGGGTGAGTGTAAGCGAACTTGCATATCCGCTGTTGTCCGAAGTTGATTTTTTCATTTTCTTTTAAAGAATTCATCCAAAAGTGGCTTAAACACATCATAAAATTTTACCATTCTCTCTTTGCTCCGCTTCAAATTTTCCTCATCAAAATTACCACTATTCTTTTTACATAAATTTGTGTCCATTTGTTATCTCATTTTTTCTCAAATATTAATTCATCTTGACGTTTAGTAAGTTCAGAAGTTGTTTTCTTCTTCTGTTCTACCTGAACTATGTAGTCTTTTGCCTCTGGTAAAAAGGAACTATTTCCAGGTTTAATAACAATATTCTCACCAATCTTGTATGGCTCTAACTTTATGCAGATGATATTTATACCATCATCTCTTAGCCATAAAATCGCTGATAAAGTTTCTTCTCTAAAATCATTCGCTACTAGTATTATCCTGGGCTTATTATCAAATTCAGAAAAATCAGGATTGGCGATAAATTCAATTATCCCGTTTTGAATTTCTTCTTTTGAAACATCCTTATCGTATTTTTTCCTTTTATAATCAGCCATCATATCTATTATTTGCTCCAGATTTATATTAGAAGAATAAGTTGCATAATGAATTGCTTGTAGATCGGCAAATCTATCTGCTACGTCTCTTTTTAACTCAATAGCCACAAGTTTCCCATTTTTATCTATTGCTAAGATGTCCAATCTACCCTTGGTTTTATCAAACCTGTCGTATTCTGTTGTAACAATTAGTAAACTTCTCCCAAAATTTCAGGATATTCCAAAATCCACTCTTCTATATGTTTTCTTTCCCATATTCCAATTCAGAAAATTTTGATTCTTCTATAACATCTTTAATTTTATTATCCTTTCCTACTATCAAGTTCATTTCATTATCTCCTTCTTAAGGCAAATTTCGAACAACTTATGTATATACGAACTTTTTAATTCTTTTTGTATTATATTATAGCTTTCCTTTTCCCTCAATTTATATTTTTTCAAATTTTTTGTCACATTCCTCTCAATTCCTGACATACCCCTATAAAGGAGGAAAATAAAAATGAGGAAAAAAGAAATAATCCAAATCTATCAAATACTCAACAAAACTTTTAGAGATATAGTTTTAACATTTGCTAGATTAGCCTTGGAGAATAACTTTAAGATAAGATAATCACAGATTTTTTAACTGTTTTGAGAATATTATTAAAAAACTTAAAGCAAATGAAGGGGTAATCATGATTTATCTTTCAATGGATTAGAAAACAGCAAAGAGATAATGGTGGAGATAAAGGATAAAAAAGCAATCAACACTCTCTTAAATATCATTAATGAGGATTTTTATTAAAATTCTTGCAATCAGTTTTAAAAAATGTTTTAATATAAATGCTCTATCTAAATCTTAAGGAGGTGGATTTTTGTGAAGAGAAATGATAATTTCAATAGAGTGTTAGCTAAATACAGAGGAAAATGGGTTGCTCTTTCTTCTGATAATAGAGTAATCTCCAGCGGTTACAACGCCAAGGCAGTTTACAGAAAAGCAAAAGAGAAAGGAGTAGGGATACCTACTCTTTTTAAAGTTCCAAAGGCACCCATAGCCTTTGTAGGCTAATGAAATTTTCTTATTTAAAATTTCAAATTCCAAAACCACCTCAGGCTTTTCCTCATATCAAGAACATTTTACGTCCTGTTATACGAATAACTTTAGGATATAATGATAGAAAAGTAAACTATCTTGCTTTAATAGATTCAGCAGAGGCACCAAAAGAAAAACAAGTAAGGTTTTTCTGATGAGAAAGGATTTAGAGGAGATAAAAAGAATTTTAAAAGAGAATAAAGAAGTTTTAAAGAAAGAATTTAAAATAAAAGAAATAGGAATTTTTGGTTCTTATGTGCATAACCGCCAGAAAGAAGAAAGCGATGTGGATATTCTGGTTGAATTTGAGGAAGTTCCTTCTCTTTTAAAATTTATTCATATTGAAAACTACTTATCTGAACTTTTAGGAGTAAAAGTAGACTTAGTAACAAAAAACGCCTTAAAGCCTTATATCGGAAAAATTATTTTAAAGAAGGTAATGTTTATATGAAAAGAGAAATTAGAGATTATCTTTTGGATATTTTAAAAGAATGTGAATATCTTCTTAGGAGATCAGAAAAATTGGAATTTAAAGAGTTTCTTGAAAATGAAGATTTAAAAAGAGCAGTAGTAAGAAGCCTTGAAGTGATAGGTGAAGCAGCAAAAAAGATACCCCAAGATTTCAGAAAAAACTTTAAAAATGTTGAATGGAAAGATGTAGCAGGAATGAGAGATAAATTGATTCATGAATATTTTGGAGTGGATTATGAAATCGTCTGGAAGACTTTAAAAGAAGATATTCCTTTGCTGAAAGAAGTTATAGAAAAAATATTGAGAAGAATTCGATAAAAGGAAATTTTTGATAAACCTTCTTAATCTAGGAGTTGAGCTCCTTTCTAAACCGATCAAGATAATCCTTATTTATCTGAAAAATGGGAATTTCTTGAGAGGTAAAATTAAAAAACAAACAAAGAAAGGTGCTTGGCTTAAAATATTAAATGGTAAGGGTGAAGTATTTATTAGAAATTCTGAAATAGAAAAAGTTAAAAAAGTCAAATAAATACTTTTCGGAGTTAGGAGACTAAAAATTATTTTTTTCACAAAATGAATGTAATGGAGTGTTTTAAAATATCTTTAAATGAGAAATGAAAAGAGTTTAATTGTGACCTGCCTATTTATCTTTACCTTTAATTCTTGACTTTTACAACCAAATAGTTGTATACTATAAGTGATTAATGGGAAATTTTTAAATGTTACTATTATAAAACAAAAGAAGGTAAATCTCCTGTTGAAGAATTTATAGATTCTCTGGATAAAAAGACACAACTTAAGTTCTTTTACAAAAAGGAATTATTAGAAGAATTTGGTCCCAAATTACCTTACCCTCATGCAAAATATATAGGAGATAACATATTTGAACTGAGATTTAAAGGAATAGAAGGTCAAATTAGAGTTTTATATTTTTTCTTCCATAAAAATAGCATTATCTTTACCAATGGATTTATAAAGAAAACTAAAAAGACACCCAAAAAAGAAAAACAGATTGCTATAAATAGAAGAAAAGAGTTTTTGGAAAGGATGAAAGAGAGGTGATAGAAAATGAAAGGGTTAAAAAAAGTAGATACTCACTTAAAAAAGAAATTAAAAGACCCATATTTTAAAGAACTCTATGAATTAGAAAAACAAAAATTAAAAATTGCCAAAAAAATCATTGAATATCGTATAAAACATAATCTCACTCAATCTCAACTCGCCAAAAGAATAGGAATAACCCAACAACATCTATCAAAAATAGAAAATGGAGAATTCTCAAATATCTTAACCTTAGAAAAAGTCCTTCTTTTTATAGGTTATAAAATCAAAATAGAAGCTGTTCCTTTACCTCTAAAAATAATAAAAAGAATTTCACCTTCAAAAATAACTAAGTTACGTCCACAAATAGCATAATTTTTATTTTTTAAAGCATGTTCCAAAACCATCTCCGCCCACCGACTTTTTATTTTGGCGTCATTGTGGTTTGGTAAAATCTTTTCAAAATAAAATGCCAACTTAAAAGAGAAAACAGAAAGATAATGGTAAGATAGAGAATAAGATAACGACTTTCATCAAAATCCTTGCAATTTCTTTTAAAAAGTGTTTTAATAGGTGCATGGGTAAATGGGCTTTTTCCAAAAAAACTTTTTTTATTTTATTTTTCCTATGTATTTTTTCTTTTTCCTCTCCTGCCTCTTCTTTTTCTGATTATTTAGACAGAATCATCTTCTTCAATCTGCAACTTCAGGCGGTTACTGTGGATATGTATCTCTATATTGGCTGGCTTTTTGAGGAAAAAGAAGAAATGAAGAAGGCTTCAGAAAATGCTATAAATGATTTAGAAGAATTAGCTTCTTTTGTAAAAAAATCAAATCCTCCTAAAGATTTGGTTAGTTTAAAAGAAGAATTTTTAAAGCTTATTGATAGGTTGAAAGATATTTATCAGGGTATTGAGAGAAAGGATGAGAAAGAAATAGAGAAAGAATTTACTCTTTTTGCCGAGTTATATAATACTTTCATAGATAATTTGGAGAAAGCTTTTAAATATAAAGAATTCGTAAAACTACCAAAAGACTTTAAAATTATTAACGAGGAGGTAAAACTGGCAAAGACTGAGGAGGATAAAAATCTTTATATAAAAGCAGTCCACTTTATGAAAAAGAAACATTTTAAAAAAGCTTATGGGATTCTTTCTCAACTTAAAGATAAATATAAAGATACCGCTTTCGGTGATTGTATTATGCTTAAGATATCTGATTGCTGGCTGAGACCTTTCACGGATATAGAAAAAAAGAAAAATTTTGCTTTAGAGAAAGAAGGTATAAAGATTTTAGAAGATATTATTAATAGCAAAAGATATTCTCCTGTCCTTTTTGAAGCTTTCTATAAATGGAGAACCTCTACCCAGGCTTTTTATTATGGTATGTCCAATATATCTCAAATTCCCAACAAGATGTATAATCAGAAACGGTGGCAGTTAATTCAAGTAATAAAAAGATACCTAAAAAATAATCCTCAAGATATTTGGGCAAAGTATCAGATTGATTTATTACTGAGTCTTCCCAATATAGAAAGAGGTGGCAGATTAGGCAACTCCAATTTAGTCCATTGGGGAATCCTTTATGTGGACTTAAGCAAAAAAGAAACCCCTCCAAAAAATAAGAAAAGATAAATTACCTTCCTCTAGGAACCTGAAATTTAATCACACTTAAAGCATCTCAAGATAAAAGAACTCAGCATTGTAAGTTGACAAAACAATAATGCTTAATTTGTAAATTTACAACATGATTGTTAGATAAAAGTTATCTTTTGAACACTTAAGCTATGCACTTGACAGTTAGTATACTTTAGAGTATACTACTTACGAGTATACTATTTTAAGCATACATGTTATATATTGTTTTAAATTTAAAATAAGATTAAATATGAAGTTTATAAATCGAGAAAAAGAATTGCGATTCTTAGAAGAGAGATATCTATCTAAAAAGTCAGAATTTATCATCATCTATGGTAAAAGAAGGGTAGGAAAAACCGAACTTATCAAGCAGTTTATTAAAAAGAAACCCGCTATATATTTTCTTGCAGACAAAAGAAATCTTTTAGAACAATTAAAAGAATTAGGTAAAGTTATTGGAGGGCATTTTAAAGATACGATTTTAGAAAGGAGAGGGTTTAATAATTTTTTGGAGGTATTTGAGTATTTAAAAGAAAAGGTAAAAAACAGGCTCATTTTTGTTATAGACGAATATCCTTATTTAGTTGAAGTAGATAAGTCTGTAACTTCTATATTTCAAAAGGGGTGGGATGAATATTTAAAAAATACCAAAATTTTTCTCATCCTTTGTGGTTCAAGTGTGGCTATGATGGAAGAAGAAACTCTTATCTACAAATCCCCTCTTTATGGAAGAAGAACAGGACAGATTTTGTTAAAACCACTCTCTTTCTATGAAAGTTGGAAGTTTTTCCCTAAAACAAGTTTTGATAAGTTTTTAGAAATCTTTACTATTACAGGAGGCATTCCCTGTTATCTTCTTCAGTTTAATCCTACTCTTTCTCTTGAAGAGAATGTTAAGTTAAAGATTTTTCCTAAGACAGAATTTTTGCATAACGAGGTCGAATTTATTTTGAAAGAGGAATTAAGGGAACCTAAAAATTACCTCGCAATTTTAAAAGCTATTTCTTGGGGAAGAAAAAGATTTAGCGAAGTAATAAATGAAACGAGCTTGGAGAAAAACATTCTTACAAAATATTTGGATGTTTTAAAAAATCTTCAATTGGTTGAAAAGGAAGTACCTGTTACAGAAAAAAATCCTACAAAATCAAGAAAAGGGCTCTATGAAATTTGTGATAATTTTTTTAGATTTTGGTTTCAGTATATCTATCCTTATAAAAGTGATTTGGAGATAGAAAGATTCGATGAAGTTTTAAGAAAACTAAAAGAAAATTTCAAAATTTTAGAGGCTATGACTTATGAGAAGGTATCTTGTGAAATTCTCTGGAGATTGAGAGACGAAATATTTCCTTTTGAGAGAATAGGAAAGTGGTGGGAGAAAGAAAAAGAAATAGATATAGTAGGACTTAATCAAAAAACTAAGGAGGTCATTTTTGGAGAAGTAAAGTGGTCAGATAAACCTGTAGATGTAGATGTGTATAAAAAATTAAGAAAAAAGAGCGAATTTGTAGATTGGATGAGGAAGAATAGAAAAGAATACTATATTCTTTTTAGTAAGAGCGGTTTTACTAAAAGCATGATGAGATTAGCAAAAGAAGATGGAGTATTTTTAGTTTATAAAGATAAATTGTTGTATAACCCCATAAGATAGAAATGATTATTCCTCTACAGAGAAATAAAATATGTGTTTGGCAAAAGATAACTTAAACTATTGCGAAAATATGGAAGGAGTGTAAATCATCTCACTATAAATCTGCCATCATCTTTTGTTTTATCTAATTTAAATATATTCTTTTTAAGCCAGCCAATTCTTTCTACTTCTCTTACATCAAATTGAGGAACGTAAGGTTTTATATCTAAAAGAGGAGTTTTATCTACAATATCTACATCCTCTATATAAAGGATATTTTTTCTAATTTTAAGAAGACGCACTACGGAAATGCCAATAGGATTAGGACGAGAAGGAGCACGCGTAGCAAACACTCCATGGAATCTTTTATCCATAAATGGTTTTACTTTTAATTTGTAGCCTCTGGTAAGATGAAAATGATAAATTAAGATAATATGAGAAAAACCACCCAAATCTTTTAAAGCTTCAATATAGGAAGAAAATACTTCCACTTTACCTTTAATACCTTTTGCCGCCTGAGGTTGGATAGGAACACCTTTAGGTTCTTTAAAAGGAGAGTAAATTATCCCAATTGGTTTATATATTATCTTTTCCATTGCTAAAAAGGCAGACCGAAACTAACATGAATTCTTGTGCGTGAGGTATCTTTATCTGGTCCTATCTTACCGGCAAAATCTACTCTTATAAATCCCCATCGGGTTTTGTATCTTAAGCCTATACCAGAGCCATATTTTAATTTAGAAATACTGAATTGACAAGGTTTATCTACTAAAAATCCTGTATCCCAGAATAAAGCTGAATACCATTTTTTATAAAGAGGAAATCTAAACTCTAAATTAAGAACACCGAAAAATTTTCCTCCTAAAGGATATAAGTCAGAATCAAGGGGCCCGACCCTTCTCCCTTTATAACCTCTAATTGTGCTTGAGCCACCTAAGAAGAATTTTTCAAAAAAAGGAACGTCAGAGGACTCGGCAAATTCTGTCAAATACCCCCATTTTGTTCTTACAACGAAGATTTTCTTTTTTCCTAAATTATAATAATGTCGCCAATCAAAAGTAGTTCTGAAAAAATTAGAATCTGAACCTAAGAAGCTTGTGGCAATATCAAAATTTGATTTAAAATATGTTCCTTTTGTAGGATAAATCTTATCATCTAATGTAGAGCGGACAACCTCAATATTTAAAAAATTTGTCTTCGGTCTTCCATAATATAACTTCAAACTTAAAGGGGCAGAGGTTGTAAGGTCATAGATAGCATATTTATAAAAAGATAAACCCAGCTTTACAGTAGTTAATCTTGTTGCCCAGAATTTTAAATAAATATCCTGCATTAATTTTCCTTTCAAATCGTAACGTAAATCTTTCTCCCATCTTCCTTTAAATGCTATTCCTAAGGAAAGCGGTGTATTAAATATCTCTTTTATCTCAACTCCCAATTTTAATTTTTTCTCATAAGAACTGTATTTACCTCCTGCAATGACTTTAATTTTTTTCCCTTCATAGTGAAGATGAGCCTTTTCTTCTGTAGAAGTTTTAATCTGCAATTTTTTTGCAGATGGTAATTTTTCTTTTTTTAAATTTTCTTTAAGAAAGAGAAGAATTTTATTCTCTACAAATCCTAAAGAAAAGAAAGAGGTAAGATGACCGGATAAAAGCCAGTAAATTTTAGGACAGCCACAAGCCAGCCACAGTCTCTCGGTGCATTTTCGGGGAATATATCTATCAAACAAAGCATTAATCATTAATATCTTTCTATTTTTTAATCGATAAGCATAATTTAAAGGATCAAAAATTTTTATCTTTTCCCACAATTTCTCTTTCTCTTTTTCCTTTAGCTGTTTAGTTATATTTTTAAAAACTTTGCTGTTTGAAAACATATATTTTAAATCCGCACCTCCTAAAATAAAAAGCCCATATTTTATATCAGTTAATTCCATAAGCAGTGAAGCAACAATACTTCCCAGGCTCAGTCCTCCAATACATATTCTTTTTTTATCAATAATTCCTTTTTTCTCTATCCAGAATAATACATTTTGAGATTCTTTTAATAGTTCTTCAATTAAATCAGTATAAAGAAAGAGTAAAGCTATTGCTGATAAATTCCGTCTGAATTCTCTATATTGACGATGATATTTTTGAAATCCAGTCTCTAAAGTTAAAAAAGCAAACCCATTTTCAGCCAAAAATTTTGCCAGATTTTCCTCAATATATTTTGATACTCCTTGGGAATGAGGCAGAAAGAAAAGTAAAGGAGGAAGTTTAATATTTTTAGGCAAATAAAGATAAATCCATATACTTTTATCAGGAAGTCTATTTTTAGAGGGAGGAAGATAGGTATAGATTTGCTTTTTGTAATATTGAGTTTCTATTTCTTTTACAAGATGGGGAGTAATTATTTCTTTACTTTTTAATGAGGATAAAGGAATCTCTTTTTTTCTTCTGTATCCTTTGAAAAAATCTTTTAAAGAGAATTTTATCCAACTTTTTTCCTTTTCTGAAAAAATAAGAAACTCTTTATCTTGAGGAATAAAAAGAATGCTTTGTAAAAGATGGGAAGAATAAAATGGTTTTTTCCGCAAAAGAGAAAGAAGTTCTTTATAAGATATTTTCTCTTTCCTTTTTATAAATTCTTCAAATTTTTTTAATCTTTTATAAGAAGTAGTATCTTTCAATTTTGTATGGGGATAGACAGGTTTCATTGTTTTAAAAAGTTCAGGGCTAAGATAATGATTAACACTAATTAAATAATTTTTCTTGGGGAAAAATAATTCAAATCGCGTAGAGGTCACCTCAATCGTTGCTGCTTCGTCATTCTTTTGAGCAAGAGTAATTGTATATCCACAGATTCTTTTCTGTGAAATTATTCTTTTTATAGCCTCATTTAAATTTTGTGAGTTTTGAATAACATCCCTTAAAAGAAACATAAGAGGAGCCCCTTTCTTGCTTACCTCTGCTGTCCCTACACTGGTTTCTGAGATAGATACTCCCTCCATATTCATTCCACTTAAAACTCCACATATTCCTGGCCAGCTGATAGAAACAAAAGGAATACCTTCTTTAGGCTTGATAAAAAAAATTACCAATTTATTTTTTAAATCATCAGGGGGAGAGAATCCCAAATCACGTCCATGATAAAGTTTATTTTCTAAAGTAAGTGGAGGCGTAATTACAAAGTTAGTGCACTGTTTAGATTTTCTTAGAAGACTCATTGTATCTAAAAAAGTATGCATAACTAAAATAGTAGAGTAGGAAAGTCCGCTTCCTTTTGCAATTCCTTTAAGTTCTTCTTTTAAATATTTAGGGATATATTTTTGATAACTTAAGGCTTTGAATTTAAAATAATTCCAGAGAAGAAATCTTTTAAGAGGGGAGGAAGCATGTTTTTTTAAAAGAGTATTTAAAAGATAATTTTTATAAATATCTTTAATCTCTTTCTTTAAAAGATATCCGTGTTCATAACCTATCTGGAAGCTGTCTCCTTCAAGATAAACAACAGTAATTCCACCATGCGTTTCTTTATAAGCTTTTTTTAAAAAAGAGAAGGAAGTTGTGTAAGAAGAAAAATTGAGGATAAAGAAAATAAAAAAGAGAAAAAGAGGTTTCATGAAAAGTGAATTCAGGTAGATTCTTTTTTTATATTCTCTTCAATCACTTTAATAAGTTCATCAATATTTACAGGTTTACTGACAAAGGGATGCCCGGCAATAATTTTTTCTTGAGGAACTTCATCCTTAGTTACCAGAGCAGTTAAAAATACAATAGGGATGTCTCGAGTTAAAGGATTTTCTTTTAAATTTTGAGCAATTTTCCCTCCCGGCACATCCGGCATAACAATATCAAGAAGAATTAAATCAGGTTTATATTCTTTGGCAGCATTAAGCGCATTTGCTCCTTTGTTCTCTATTTTCACCTCATATTTACCGGTAAGTTCTAAATTCATCTTTACTAATTGAGCAAAGTCTTTTTCATCATCAACTATTAAAATTTTTTTCTTCATTGTTGCTCCTTTTTAGCTACTTTTAATCCCACAATTACTTTTGTTCCTTTACCTACCTGACTTTTTATTTTAATTAAGCCTTTATGAAGATTTATTATTCTATAAGAAACAGCTAATCCTAATCCTGCTCCTCCAGTTGCAAGTTTGGTGGTAAAGAAAGGCTCAAATACTTTTTTTAAATTTTCCTCAGTAATTCCTATTCCTGTATCCTCAACTTCAGCAATGGTGATATCTTCCTGAGGCTCAAAGTTTTTTCTGTGTTCTTCTCCAAATATATTTTCTACTTCTTTAGCAGTTGTATCATAACTGCGAATAAATATCTTTCCTTTATAAGGAATAGCCTGCACAGCATTGAGAAGAATATTGACAAAAACTTGTTCTATTTTTGGTCGGTCTACTAAGACTTTATTCTGTGAATGTAACTCTTTTATAATTTGAATATTTTCAAATTTAAGCCTTTGATTTACCAAGGTTAAAGCTTCCTCTAAAATAGAATTGATATCATCTGGTTTTATATCAAGCCTTTTTACTTTAGAATAGTTTAAAAGTAATTGAATAATGTTATCCGCCCTTTTTACATTCTCCCTCATCATTTCCAATACTTTTTTTGCCTCTTGAGGAATTTGAGAAAGGCTTTTTTCTAAATAATCTACTCCTTGAATGATTACTCCCAAGGGATTTTTTACTTCATGTGCCACACCACTGGCAATCTGTCCGATAGCACTCAATTTTTCTGCCTGAATAAGCATGGATTGAGTCTTTTCTAATTCTTCTCTTTTTCTTATAAGGTCCTCAATTACATTTAATAAAGCAAGTTGAGCGGATTCCATCTCCTGATGAGCTTTTTTTAAGATTTCTTTTCTTTCTCTTTCCTCTTCAAGAATATGTCTAATCCCTGTTTCTTTCTCTGTAAAAGAAAGTAAATAACGCATATTTTTAAAAAGAAGTATTATCTCTTTTTTGTTGTTGTATTTTATAACAGACACACTTAAACTGAAAGGAATAGTTTTTCCTTCTTTTGTTTTTAAATTTATTTGATATTCAGAGAGGGACTCTTCTTTTGTAATTTTCTTCCATAATTCTTTAAAAAGAGATTCACTTTCCCATAAAAAAGAGAGAGATTTATCTTTTATTTCCTCTTCTTTATATCCTAAAATTTTTTCTCCTGCCCGATTAATACTTTTTATTTTTCCTTCCTCATTAGAGATGATTAAAATATCTTTTAAACTTTGAAGAATCCTCTGCAGATAAGAATTTATCTTTTGAGTCTTTTCTAATTCACTTTTAAGTTGAGCAATTAAAGAAGAGGCGTAATCAACACTTTCTGCAAAAGAGATTTTTTCTTTTTCTAAGTGAGGAAAGGACTCCTGAACAATTTCTTTAAGTTTTTTAAGTCTTTTTTCTAAATTTTTGTAAAAAAACATTACGTCTCTTCTTTCGCTTCTCTGCTTTCTTTAGCTATTTCCGGAATTCTGTATTTTTTGGGTCTGCCTAATTCTTCTAATAAAGAATTTACCTCTTCTTTAAGGCGTATCATCTCTAATTCTCTATCTATCATTACATGATGGAATCTTTCTAAATATTCTGTTTTCTCTTTTATCTGCCGATGTGCTTCTTCCAATTCCTTTATTCTTTTTCTTTCTGCCTCTTCCTTAGCTTTTATTATTGCTAATTCTTTGTCTTTCTTCATAAGTTCTCTGATAAGGCGTAAATCTCGCCCTATTCCAATTGCTCCAATAATATTTCCTTTTTTATCTATTAAAGGCGAAGCATTGAAACTGAAAGGAATTTTTTTGCCTTCTTTACTTATCAAGTTCAACTCTAATCCTAATACATTCTCACCTTGCAAAGCTTTTTCTACTCCTTTTTTTAAACCCTCTTCCAGGTTTTCTTTGGCTATTATTTTATTTACATGTTTATCTTTTAATTCTTCCTCTTTATATCCTAAAATTTCCCTAACTGCTTTATTTACCTTGGTTATATTTCCATTTTTATCTAATACAATTACAACATCAATCTGACTGTTGAGAACATTTTCCATCTCTAAATTTATTTCTTCTATAGAGTTTAAAAGTTTACCTGTGGTAATTTTAATGAAAATGAAAATTATACTTATTAAAAAAAGAGCAAAGATACCGATGGAGAAATCAAAATAACCGGTTTTTCCTAAGTAGAATAAAATTATGTAAAAAGTTCCCAATGTCACTAAAGAAAAGTTACCCAACAAAAACTGTGTTTTCAGGTCAAAACCTTTTCTATGAAAAGAGGCTTCAAGAAAGAGAAGAAGAGGGTTAAGTTTATGGACAAGAATAAAGATGAGAGGAATACTGATAAAAAGAGTTACTATTTGAGAGGAGATTTCAACAAGAAAAAGTTTATCACTTAAAGGAGGGCTTGTGTGTGTAAGTAAGTAATACCCTACCAATGCTGAATTTCCTCCATAAAGAGCATAAATTATTTCGGCAATAAGATATTTTAAAGGAAGATTATAGATAGTTTTTCGTGCCTTTTTCTTTTCTTCTTCAGAGGACTCTTCCTTTAATGCTTTTTCTATTGAAGAAAACCAGTAAAGAGTGAGTCTATGGATTATAAAAATATAGACTGTTACATAAGGTATCCATCCTATCGCTCCTTGAAAAAATAACTTTTGCCACTCTTCAAACTCAACTAAACCACATCCTAAAATAGTAATAAACCATAAGAGGGGAGGAAGGATGGAAAGAAGAAAGGCGGTTTCTAAAATAGATTTTTTTATCTTTTTTATTTTTACCTGCACTTTTAAAAAATTATACAAAACTAATAAAAGAAAAACAAGAATTATGATAAAATAATAATAGATTGCTTAAAGAAGAAAAATGTGGTATAAATAAAAATTCTTTAAGAAGTGCAAAATGAAGAAAAAACAAGTCTAGGAAGGGTATTGAAAGGCAGGGATGAAAGATAGAGCTGTATGCGAGGGTGGCGGAAACAACTCTTGTTCGCAAGAACAAGCTTTTTTAAAAATAGTTGTTCCCGCAATGGCAGAGAAGAAAAAACAAGGCCAGGAAAGGTATTGAAAGGCAGGGATGAAAGATAGAGCTGTATGCGAGGGTGGCGGAATTGGCAGACGCGCTGGCTTGAGGGGCCAGTGGTAGCAATACCGTAGGGGTTCAAATCCCCTCCCTCGCAGGATTAAAGATGAAGATAGTAGTTTGTATAAAACAGGTCCCTGAAACTGTAGAAGTAAAGATTGATCCTAAAACCAATACTCTCATCAGAGAAGGGGTAGCCTCAATTATTAATCCCTTTGATATGTATGCGATTGAAGAGGCAATTCGTTTAAAAGAAAAATATAATGGAATAACTTATGTAATTACTATGGGACCTCCTCAGGCAGAAGAGGCTTTACGAGAAGCTCTCTCTATGGGAATAGATGAAGCAATTCATTTATGCGATAAAGCTTTTGCCGGTTCAGATACCTGGGCAACAAGTTTAGTATTGGCAAAAGCAATAGAAAAGATTAAAGATGTAGATTTAATAATCTGTGGGAAACAGGCTTCTGATGGAGATACAGCGCAGGTTGGTCCTGGAATTGCTGCCCATCTTAATTTACCTCAGGCTACCTATGTAAGAAAAGTTAGAGAGATAGATTTAGAAAAAAAGCTCATGTATGTGGAGCGTCTTCTTGAGGGAGGATATGAGGTATTAAGAGTGGAACTCCCTGCTCTTATAACTGTAGTTAAAGAGATAAATGAACCGCGTCTTCCTTCTTTACGAGGAAAGATGCGTGCTAAAAGGCAATCTATACCTGTTTGGACTCATAAAGATTTAGGATTGAAAGAGGAAGAAGTAGGATTGAAGGGTTCGCCAACTCAAGTGGTAAAGATATTTAGTCCTCCCCCGCGAGCAAAAGGAAAAATTTTTGAGGGAGATGTAGAGGTGTGTGTGGATAAATTAGTGAATGAGCTGAAGAAGATTTTATGAGTAAAGAGGCAATAAAGGTTATAGAAGAAAAATGCACCGGTTGTGGATTATGTGTAAAAGCGTGTCCATTTTCGGCTATCTCTATTGTTAAGAAGAAAGCAGTTATTGATTTGGAAAAATGTAATCTCTGCGGTGCCTGTAAAGAGGTCTGTAAATTAAAAGCAATTGTTATTTTTAAACCAGAGATAGTAAAGACGAAAAAATTAGATGAGTATAAAGGAGTGTGGGTATTTGTTGAGGAGGAAGATGGAGAAATAGCGGGAGTCTCTTGTGAGCTTTTAGGTAAGGCAAAGAGATTAGCTTCTGATTTGGAAAGTGAGGTTGTGGCGGTATATTTGGGATTTAATATAAAAGAGAAGGCAAAAAGACTATTTTCTAAAGGTGCAGACAAAGTTATTATAGTAGAGAAAGAAGAACTGAAAAATTTTATTGCTGAAAACTATGCTAATATAATTTCTTATCTTATAAAAAAGTATAAACCAGAGATTTTCCTTGCCGGGGCAACATCTCAAGGAAGGTCTTTGGTATCACGCATTGCGGTAAATATTCATACAGGGTTAACTGCTGATTGCACTGGTTTAGATATTGATAAGGAAAGAAGACTTTTAATTCAAACACGCCCTGCCTTTGGAGGAAATATTATGGCTCAGATTATCACTCCTAATTTTAGACCTCAGATGGCAACGGTAAGGGGAAAGGTTATGAAGGAGATAGAGGTAGAAAATGAAAAAGGTGAGGTGATTGAGGAAAAGATTGATGATAATTTTATTGATAAAAGAGTAAAATTTCTTGAATTTATTCGTGATGTTACCTCAAAAGTAGATTTAACCGAGGCAGATATTATTGTTTCAGGAGGAAGAGGACTGGGAGGGAAGGAGAATTTTAAGTTAATTGAAGAGTTAGCAGGTGTATTAGGAGCGGCTGTGGGAGCATCACGTGCAGCAGTAGACAGTGGCTGGATTCCTTATTCCCATCAGGTAGGTCAAACCGGAAGAACAGTTGCTCCCAAAATATATATTGCCTGCGGAATTTCTGGTCAAATTCAGCATCTTGTGGGAATGCAATCTTCAAAGTTTATCGTTGCCATAAATAAAGATCCTGAAGCTCCTATCTTTAAAGTAGCTGATTTTGGTATTGTGGGAGATTTATTCAAAATAGTTCCCCTTCTCACAAAAAGACTTAAGGAAGAATTGAAGAAGTAAATAATGTATCTTAAATTCTTAGAACTTTTTGGATTCAAATCATTTCCAGAAAAGACAATCCTCAAATTTGAACCCGGAATTGTGGTGATTGTAGGACCTAATGGATGTGGGAAAAGCAATCTTTTGGATGCAATAAAATGGGCTTTGGGAGAGCAAAGCCCTAAATCTTTACGAGGCTCTAAGATGGAGGATGTAATTTTTAATGGCACTGAGAATTATCCTCCCCTAAATTATGCTGAAGTTACATTAGTCTTTTCTAATGAAGATAAATATCTTCCTATAGAATATGAGGAGGTAAGTATTACACGTCGGTTGTTTCGTTCAGGAGAAAGTCAGTATTTTCTCAATAAAACCCCTGTAAGGCTTAAGGATATTCAAGATTTATTTTTAGGAACCGGAATTGGTGAGACAACCTACTCTTTTATTGAACAAGGAAGAATTGAGGTTTTCTTAAATTATAAGCCGGAAGAGAAAAGATTACTTTTTGATGAAGCAAGTGGAGTTATTAAATATAAGGAAAAAAGAAAGGAAGCCTTAAAAAAATTAGAGGAGACAGAAAGCAATTTAATGCGCTTAGAGGATATTATTGGAGAGATAAGAAGACAGAGAGAATACTTAGAAAAACAGGTAGAGAAGGCAAAAAAATATAAAGAGATAGAGAATCAATTAATAGAAGTAGAGAAAAAAATCGCTTCTTTAAGATATAAAGAGATAGAGAAAAAGATAAATGAGGTTTTAGAAGAAATAAAAGGTTTGAAGGATAAGGAAGAGAAAGAAAGTGAATCTTTAGAAAGGCTTAAATTTGATTGTGAGAAATTGAATGAAGAGTTAGGTGTCTTAAAAAAAGATATGGAGAAGTTGAATTCGCAAAGTCTTTCCTTAGGATCACAAAAAAAAGTTTTAGAAAATAAAATAGAGTTGAATAAAAGACATATAAACGAAATTGAGGAAAGAATAAAAGAGATAGAGAAAAGAGAGGAAGAGATAGAGAAAGATTTGCTCAAACAAGATGAAAAGATAGCAAAAGAGAAAGATTTTTTTTCTTCATGGGAAAGGCAAAAAGAGAATTTGAGAAAGATGATAGAGAAGCTAAAAGAGGAGAAAGAAGAGAAAGAAAGAGAGAAGAAAAAACTGGAGAGAGAAACGGCAAAAAAGAAAGAAGAGATACTTTTTAAGGAAAGCAAGAAAGCAAGAATTAACAATCAATTGATTGAGATAGACACTCATCTTAAAAGTCTTTGGACAAGAAAAAAGCGTCTCTCTATCGATCAGGAAAAGCTAAATGGATTTTTTAAAGAGAAGGAAGAGAACTTAAAGAAACAAGAGGAGGTGTTGAGTAATCTGAAAAAAGATTTGGTTCAGCTTATTCAAGAAAAAGAGGAGATTGAGAAAAATTTGCAAAAGTATGAAGAGAAAGAAAAGGAGGTTTTGGATAAAAAGTTCAAAGAGGAAAAGAAATTAACTGAATTGTATTTTTATAAAGAATTCTTAAAGAATTTAGAATTAAAATACAAAATGAATTCTTTTTCAGGTAAAGTAAAGATTATTTTTAAAGAAATGCCTTCATCAGTAAATAGAATTTTTGCTTCTTTAGATAAAGAAAAATTTTTAAAGGAAAAAGATGAGTATATTTATGAAACAGAGGCTCAATTTATCTTCTTCCATGAGAAAGAGATGGAGAAGAATATTGCAGTTTTAGAGAAAAACTTGAGAGAGTTAGATTCTGAATTAGAAAGAGTTTCTTACGAGAAAAAAGAATTGTGCGGGTTATTGAAAAAAAAGATAGATGAGGTTGTTGGTAAGGAAAAGATAATAGGAGAGAAAGAGAAAGAGAAGGAAAATATTTCTCAACAATTTTTCAGAATTAAGGAAGAAAGAGATTTAAATGAGACAGAGATTAAAGAAATTAATGGAGAGATAGAAAGAGTTGAGAGTGAAAAGAAAATATTGAAGGAAGATAAAGAAAAGACAGAAGAGGAGTTAATCAATTTAAATAATCTTTTAAGAGAAATAGAGAAAAGAAAAGAATTTTTGGCTTTACAAATTAATGAGTATGAAAAAGAAAGAGTTAAAAAGGAGACAGAACTAAGTTCATTAGATAAAAGTAAAGAAGAAATGTTAAAAAGGCAAGCTCTTCTGGAGGAGGTAAAGGGGCGTCTTTTACAGGAAAAGGAAAATATAGAGAAGGAAAAAAGGGAGAGAGAAAGTCAAATAGAAAAGGTGAAAGAAGAGATAAGAAAAGATGAAGAGGAGATTTTTAAAATAGAGGAGAAGATAAAAGAGTTAGAGAGAGAGAGGAATATTCTTGAGGGAAGAAGAACTTCTTTAGAGGAGGAGATTAATCAATTAGAAAAGAGATTAGAGAGAAAAAGAGAGGATTTACAGAAGATAAAAGATACACTTTATGAGAGAAAATTAAAGATAAATAACCTTCATTTTGAACAAGATAAAATTATAGATTACTTAAGGCAGGTGTATAAGATAGATTTTATGCCTTTAGATAATGTAGAGGAAGATTTAAAAATTCTAATGGAAGAAAGAAAAAGACTTAAAAAACTTCAGGAAGAGTTAGGAGAAGTGAATTTGGTAGCAATTGAAGAGTTTGAGGAGTTAAATAAAAGATATGAGTTTTTAGAAGGGCAAAAAAAAGACTTACTTCAATCCAAGGAAGAGTTAAAAAAAATGATTAATAAAATTAATAAAATTTGCCAGGAAAATTTTTTATCTACTTTTAATAGAATAAGAGATGAATTCAAAAAAATTTTTCGTTATCTTTTTGGAGGAGGAAGAGCAGAAATTATTCTTTTAGATAAAGATAATATTTTAGAATGTGGAATAGATGTTGAGGTTCAGCCTCCAGGAAAGAAGCTTCAAAATATTTCTTTACTTTCTGGAGGGGAAAAAGCATTATCTACAATTGCTTTATTATTTGCTATTTTTAAAGTTAAACCTTCTCCTTTATGTATCTTGGATGAGATAGATGCTCCTTTAGATGAAGCTAATGTAGACAGATTCAACGGTTTGTTAAAAGAATTTGCTAAAACTTCCCAATTTATTGTGATTACGCATAATAAAGTTACAATGAGCAATGCGGATATTTTGTATGGAGTGACAATGCAGGAGAGAGGCGTTTCTAAATTAGTATCAGTTAAATTTGCAAAAGAGGTTTTAAGCTAAGACAATTTTATTTTTCCCTTCAAATTTAGCACGATAAAGTGCCAAATCGGCTTTTTTAATTAACTCTTCTTTGGTTGTATTTTCATCTTCTAAACAAGCTACCCCAATACTTACGGTAATATTTTTATTTAATATCTTTGTTTTTTCAATTCTTTTTCTTATTCTTTCACCAATAATTTTTGCTTCCTCTTTATTGGTATAAGGCAGAATTAAAGCAAATTCTTCTCCTCCATAACGGGCAGCAATATCTATCTTTCGAGAATTATCTTTTAAAATAAGAGCAATTTTTTTTAAAACCTCATCGCCTGCCGGATGTCCAAAAGTATCGTTAAATTTTTTAAAATCATCAATATCCAGCATCATTATAGAAAGTTTATATTTCTGATTTTTTGCTTTCATAATCTCTTCATCCAATTTATATTGGAAATAACCATAATTCCACAGTCCCGTTAAAGAATCGGTATGCGCCTTTATGAGAGTATCTTCAAATACTTTTGAGTTTTCAATAGCTCCTGCGGCTTGATTCACAAACATAGTTAAAATTCTTATATCTTCTTCAGTTATAGGTTTTTTTGTAATGTAATTATCTACAAGAATAACACCTAAAGAAACTCCTTTAGAACGCAGAGGAGCAATGACAAATTCTTCTGAATTTAATTTTTTAACCAATATATCATCTTTATACTGAGACTCTTTGGAAATGTTAATATGTAAAGGAGAAATTTCATAAAGAGCTTCATAGATTAAACCCGATTCTTTACATAAAGGAAATTTTAAAGACTTTGTAAATTCCATGAATCTTGTAGGGTGATTTTTTATTTTCTGATACGCTCTTATTAAAGCATAAAGGTCCATTTTTTGTGCCTCAATTGCTTTCCAGATTTTGTTTGCTTCTTCACTATCAATAGGACCAATTCCCATAAATCCTTCAATTAAATTTTCACTTTCATTAACTAAAAAAAGAAGAGCACGATTAAATCCCAATCCATGATGAGCAGTTAATCCTGTAAGAATTATATAGACCAATTCATCAAGATGTAAAGAACTCCTCATCACTTGTGTAAGTTCATAAAAGATATAAAATTGCGATTGGATTTTTTCTAATTCTTTTTTTAATTTCTCTATCTCTTGCATATCATTTTTAAATAACATATATTTTTAAAAAAGTCAAATTAAGGTGAGGTAGTTATAGATTGCGCTTCTTCCACCTGACTTTCTACAGTAACTGTGGGACTGTTTTTGGGGCCAGTTATATAAATTCGGTAAGTTCCTCTTCTTCCTCCTTGAGGGATAGTGACATGCTCTTCCAAGTAGCAATTTCCACAATTTGCCTCACTACACTCACCAGGCTCATCACACAAGGTAGGATCAGGACACCGGCAGCGGTCACACACTGGGTTGCAGCAGAAACTATTAGGATTACAAGAGGTGCAAGCTGGCCAGGGACGCCAGGCATAAGGAGGAGTAGAGCTTGCTCCATCATGTAAAAGCTGTTTTGCTCTCTCAACCCCCATATCATTAACAAACTCAGAAAGGACCTTGTGATGATATAAAGGAGAGATATTTAAGTGGTGAGATTCTAAATTGACTAAGTAGAGAGCAAATAAGGATAAAGCAAGTATAATAATAATTACAATAATTAAAGCTACTGTTTTTCTCATCGGTAGAGATTTCTGGGTATAACTACACTAAAAAAATTTACCCTCTCTTTATCTCTTTGTAAAGTAATTTCTACCCTTATTTTTCTTATATCATCTAATCTACTTCTTGCTACTGGGGTAGGAATAATGTTTCCTAAGGAATCGTAATAAGTGAAGGTCAGGTTTTCTACATCTCTGCACAAAGGATATATAGTTGTTCCTCCATCTATACTGCGATTGATAATATGCTGATTAGAATCAAAATTAATATCAATAATATCTTGTATTCCATTTTCATCCTCATCTTCAGAACTTTCAAAATTTATATGTTCGCTTTCGGCGGTATTTATACTCCTTGTATCTTTAATTTTCTTTAAATCTCGTATTATCCAATCTAAAGCTTTTTTCCCTTCAAATGAGACATCATTGTGAAAATCTATAAGCTTCCAGATATCAATTGTCTGGCGAATAAAGTTAGCCAGTCCTATAGAGATTATTCCTACAATGGTGATAATCACTATAGCTTCAATTAAAGTTACTCCTTTAATCCGGTGCATGGGTACTGCAAACAACTGCTGAAAAGTGAAGTGTAGTGTTAATCAAATTATGAAAGACTGCTACATCTATCCTTTTATAATTTGTTACATAAGATACATAGTTATCCAAAGGACAGCTTTCTCCATCACACGGAGGAGGTGGTGCATCCGGATCAACATAACGCACAGTTACATCTCTTCTATATCCTTTTACTGAATCGCTATAAATACAGGTGGGGGCATCAGAACAAAGATTAATATCGTCAAAATTCATGCTCAATAAATCCTCTAATTTATCTCTTCCTACTATTACTGCTTGGTATAAAAGTTCTCCCTGGGTTCCCCGATAAGTAAGGTCAGCAAGGGTAACAAGAAGAGGTGCGACCGCCACTGCTAAGACTACAATGACTATAATCAGCTCAATTAAATTTATGCCTTTCTTCACTGGATCTCTATATTTCCTGTTTGAGGACTTACGATGATAGTAAAACTTTCATCATGATAACTTAAAATAATTCTTCCTTCTCTTGTAAGAGGATTACCATTTCCATCACAAGGATTCCCTCTCCAGTTAAATTGTAATATATTTGTTCCACCAAAATCAGCACTATTTATATTTATTCCTCTATATTGAGAAATTTCATCAAAATCAACTACTAAAGGTTGGTGAGTATAAGGGTCTTTAAGTAAATTGCCACCAGAGACTTGATAAGCTTGATAAGAATTTTCTGCAGGGTTAAAAGAGATACCATAATCAGTATGGTTTGTGATTGCAACTGTCTGGGTATATTTTATATCCTGAACCAATCTTTTTATTGCTCCTTGAAGTTTTATACTATAAACTACTTTTATTCTGGGGAGAATAAGAAGAATAAGTATTCCAATAATTGTGATTACCATTATGAATTCTATTATTGTGAAAAAATTTTTATTTTTTTTCATCCTTTACAAATTATATCATACTCCAATCTTCTTGACATCCCTTTTTGCTCCTTGTAGAATTTAACTTGAAATGAAAACCCCCTCCTTAAAGAGCAAAATCAATCTCAGAGAAAGTATTTCTAATTTTCGCTCACTACTTTTAGCTACCCAAAATACGATGGGAATTGATGTTGGTCACAGCTATATTAAAATCGCTCAATTTCAGAGAACAAGAAAAGGATTTCTTCTAACTGATTACAGGGTGAGGGCAATTCCTTTTAAGGTAAGAGATAGTTTAAGAGAGAGAAATAATTTCATAAGAGAATTTATCAATGAGTATATCTCCCAGACGCGGATTAAAACTTCTTTGGGAAGAATAATTGTTGAAGGAAGTGGAGTATTCACTTTTTCCTTTCTTCTACCTGCCTTATCTGAGAAGGATTTAAAAGGAGCAGTAGAGATTGAGTTAAAGAAAAAACTCCCTTTTCAAGTAGATTTTAAAAATATTTATTTAGATTATTTTGTTACGGATAGATTAGAAGATGAAAAAGGAATTCAGTTATTTGTTACCTGCATCGCTGTAGATAAAAGCTTAATTGAACGCAATTTAGATTTTTTAAAAAGTTTTAATTTACGTCCTGTAGTGATGAATACCACTGCTGATGCCTTGGGTAATTTGATTAGAATAATGCAGATAAAAGGGTATGTAGGAGTATTAGAGATTGGAGCAAGAAAAAGTTTTTTAAATTTTTATCGCGATGGGTCACTTCAGTTCTCTCGTGAAATTCCTATAGGAGGTGATCAGTTTACTCAGGGGATTTTAAAAGTTCTTAAAACACTTTTTCCTCAGGCTTCTTTTGATGATGCGGAGATGTTCAAAAAACAATGCGGGATTCCCTTAGCAGAAGAAGTGGGAAGTGAATTTTACACTGATTTAGGGGTAGTGAAAGGAGAGAAAATAATTGCTGGATTGCGTCCTGTATTAGAAAGATTCATAACTGAGATTTCACGAACAATAACTTTTTATTTCAGAACTTATAGAATAGATAACTTGGAAGGATTTTATCTTAGCGGAGGTGGTTCACGAATAAAAAATTTAGATAGATTTCTTTCGGCAAATTTGAAAAATCTTTCTGTAGGTAGCATTGAAAGGCTAAACCCTTTAAAAGCTATAAAAGGATGGCTCGATGTAGGGATTTTGAGACAGGAGTTAGTAATGGAGGAAGCAGCACCGCATTTAAGCTCTATTTTTGGTCTTTGTATAGATAAAGGTGGTCAGATTAATCTGGTTCCTCCTAAAGAAAAGGTAGAGCAAAAAGCATTATTTCTTTTATTTTTGGTAAAGTTAACTTTTCCTATTTTGCTTGTTTTTACATTAGTTTATTACGGATTTAATTATACACGAAGATTAGTGTATAACACAATTTTAGATCGCACACATAGACAGATTACCCAGATGGAGCCAAAAGTGAAAAAAATAGAGGAATATTTTGAGTTAAAAAAGCGGCTCAAAGAAAGAGAAGATTTGCTTGCTAAAGCTATAGGTCGACAACCTTTATGGTGGGGAATTCTTAAGGAATTAAGCAATATTACTCCTGAAGAGGTTACTTTAAATAAGTTAGAGATTGAAGCCAAAACCCCTAAGGAGATGCGTTTGGAAGGAGAAGTGATCAGTGAATATACAAATTTAGATTTGGTGATTTCTCAATTTACTTTAAATCTCAATGATTCACCCTATTTTTCTAATGTTCGCTTAGTGTCCAGTGAAAGGGTGATGTTTTCAGCAATACCTAAGGCAAGATTTGAAATAGTTTGTGAGTTGGTATATTAGTTTATGAAGAAAGAAAACAGAATATTACAAATAGCAACTTATCTTGGTGTATATACTTTTATCTTGGCAAGCTTATTTATTGCCGGCAATCATTTTATTATTCTTCCTTTAAAAAAGGTAGAGGAAGAGCTAAAGAGTGCACAGTTTGAATTAGCAAAGATGGAGAAGATGATAAGAGAAGTGCCTAATCCTGAAAAAAACATAGAAGAAATTCAAAAAAAGATAGAGAAGCTTAAGGAAAAAGCCGCCTCCCGCAGGGAACTTCCTCGAATTATTCAGCAATTAACAAAAAAAAGTAGTGAATTAGGGATAGAGATAATCTCCATAAGACCTCTTGAGGAGACAACCATGGAGGGGAAAAATCTTCCTGCAGGAGTAAGTAAAGCATATGTAGAAGTGATATTAAAAGCTTCATATAAAAAAATTGGAGAATATCTTAAAGCGATAAGAGAGCTTCCTATAATTCTTACCTTGGAGAGTCTCTCTATAACAAAGCCAGCAGAGGAGGAAATAGGAAAAGGAGAGAATACTTTGATTGCAACTTTGGTAATTAGCAGTTATACAGTCTGGAAAATATAGTCTATGGATAAAAAGAAAGTAGAGTTAATTATTACCGGGATATTAATTATAGTTTTTGTCATTGTTTTGGCAAACAGTCTTAAACCCCGACGTCCTAAGAAAGTAGTAAAGCCACGGGTTGAGGTAAAAATTGAAAAGCCTCTTCCTTTGCCTGTCAAAACAGAAAAATATAATATAGCAACCCCTTCGCAACTTACCGCACAAAAGGAGAGAGCGAAGTTAGAGTGGGGGATAGATCCTTTTTATCATCCTATAAAGAAAGATGTAGCCTCCAGCTTAAGGCTTGTGCTTAAAGGAGTTTCAATTGGTAAAGGAAGGAAAAATTATGCTTTTATCAATGATGAGATTGTTGCTGAAGGAGAAAAAATTTCTGGATATGAGGTGGTAAGAGTAGAGAAAAATAGAGTGCTTTTAAGAAGAGGAAAAGAAGAGTTTTATTTGATTTTGCCTGAAGAAGAGGAGAAATAATAATTTAAACTCTATATTTTTTGAGATATAATAAAATGATGAAAAAGATTTTTAATATTTTTATTCTCCTGATTGTAATAGAAGGATTAATCTTTGCTCAGGAATTAGACAAAAAAGAAGAGAATATAATAGAATACCTTGAGTTTAGAGAAGTAGATATAAAAGATGTATTAAGACAACTTGCCAAGCAATATGATTTAAATATTGTATTTTCCCAATCGGTAAAAGGACTCATTACCATTCAGCTTCATAATGTCACGATTGATCAGGCTTTAGATGCAATAGTTACCGCAAATGGGTATGTATATACTAAAAAAGGTAATATTTATAAAGTTACTACACCTGAAGAAGCAGAGAAAGAAGTAGTTCAAACAAAGATATTTAAATTAAGTAATGCTGACGCCTCAAAACTTAAAGAAACGTTAAAAAAAGTATTATCTCCACAAGGCTCAATTGAGGCAGATATACGCTCCAATTCTTTAATTATTACCGATGTTCCCTCTGTACTTACCAAAATTGAAGGAATGATTTCTACATTAGATGAACCTACCCGTCAAGTTCTAATTGAAGCAAAGTTTATAGAGACTTCCTTAGGCACTACAGAAAAATTGGGAATTGACTGGTCAACAACTATTTCTGCTTCTGGAAGCAGGCGTCCCATTACTTTTCCTTTCAGGGCAAAGGGAGAAGAAGAAGAGTTAAGAAATATTTTTCCTATACATTCTCCTACTTCTGATGATTTCCCTTCTAATCCTTATGCTTTTCCCTATATTGATGCAAATAATTTCACTTTTGGAACTTTAGATTTCACACAATATCAGGCAGTATTAAATTTTCTTAAAACAAAGACAAATTCCCGGTTAATCTCTGCCCCACGCGTAGTAACAATGGATAATAAACAGGCAGAAATTTATATTGGCAAAACCCGCCCCATTCCTCAGTTTGAATATAATGATACCACAGGAAACTATCAAATTACAGGGTTTGAGGAGAAAATTGAAGGTGTAATTCTTACAGTTACGCCACAAATAAGCAAAGTAAAAGATGGGTATAATATAAAGTTAAAGCTTAAACCCAAGGTTACAAATTATGTAGATAAAGTAACATTTGGAGCTTTAGGATTTGATTATCCTGTGATGAGTGAACGTTATGCTGAGACTGAAGTGGTGATAAAAAGTGGGCAGACAATTGTTATCGGAGGCTTGATTGAGACAAAGAGAACAAAATCTATACATAAAGTTCCTCTATTGGGAGATATTCCTCTTTTAGGTTTTTTCTTTACTTATAAAACTACAGAGCCAAATGAGAGATCGGAATTATTAATTTTTGTTACTGCAAGAGTGATAGAGGGGAAAAAAGAACAAAGGCTTTTGGCTTATGAAAGTAATTTAATAAATAATTTTAAAAGACCATTTAAATTGGAACTGAAAGAAGTAAATTTAAAATAATAAGATGAGAAGGATTCTGGTAATATCTATCCTTATTGTTTTTCTTGTTCTTATAGAAATTTGCGGATTTTTTTATCTTCAGATGAAGACTCTTCAGTTAGAGAATGAAAAGTTAAATAAGAGAATAGAGGTTTTGAGGAGAGAAAATATTTGGTTATCTCAGTTAAAAAAGGAGCTTAAAAGAAAGAATGATTTTTTTAAAGCAGAAGTTTCAAGGTTAGAAAAGGAGAAAGAAAAACTTGAGGAACAATTGGATAAGTTCAGAATAAATGTAAATACAACCGCTCCTTTAAGCGAGAAGATAAAAGAGGTGGCGAGGTTGATAGATGAGCTTTATTCACAGGCAAAAGAGAAAAAAAGATTAAAATCCTTACTTAAATTAGTCTGGAATAAATTGAATTCTTTAAATTCAAGTATAGCTAAACTGGCGAAAGATGAACCTTTATATCGGGAAAGGTTGAGATTAAAAGAGAAAGAATTAAAAGAAAAAGAGAATTTGATTGAGAAGATGGAAGAAGATATAGAAAAGTTAATTTCTCAATTAAGAGAGGAAGAAAAAGCAAGAAAAGAATTGATGAATTCTTTTAGAAGAGAAAAAGAAGATTTAGAAAGAAGGTTGTTTAAGGAAAGAAAGTATAAAGAAAGACTGGAGAGAGAAATTGAAGAAAAGAAAAAAGAAGCAGAGAAATATTTAGCAGAATTGAATCAATTAAAGGCTCAACTTTTTCCCTATAAGCGGCAATTGAATGTTTTGAAAAAGAAGAAAAATAGATTAGAAAAGTTGGTTGCTGATTTAAGGAAATATAATACTGATTTAGAAAAAGATAGAGTTAATCTGAAAAAAGAGATTTCTTCTAAAGAAGGATTGATTAAAAAATTAAAGGAAGAGATTAAAACGGAAAAAGCAAAAATAGACAAGTTAACTCAACAAATAACCCAGTGGGAAAATAGATACAGGGATTTAAACATTCAATATTCTTCTTTAAAGAATGCGATAGAGGCTGAAAGATTAGAGGCAGCAAAAAGAGCAGATAGGATTTTAAGATTAGAGGAAGAATTACAAAAGAAAGTTCAGAAGTTAGATGAATTACAGAAGGAAACAAAGGAATATCTTAAGGAATTAGCTTTATTAAGAGAAAAAGTAGTAAGGATTGAATTAGAAAAGGCACGTTTAGAGGAAGAATTAAGAAAAAGAGAAGAAGCTTTTTTATCGTTAAGTGAAGAGATTGCCCAGATGAAAGAGTTGAGTTCTAAATTTAAAGAAAGAATTGAGAAATTAACTCAGGCTTTTCAGAAAAAAGCTTCTGAGAAAGAAGTGAAAGTGACTATAGAAAAAATAGATTTAAAAGAGAAAAAAGAACAAAAATGAGAAAGGTATTATTTGTTTATTTCTTTTTTTTGATTTCGGTATTGATTTTGAATGCACAAAATTATATTAATAATATAGAAGAAGCAAAAAAATTGTATCAAGAAGGAAAGAAAGCACTAAAGGAAGGAGATTATAAAAAAGCCAATGAATTTTTTAAAAAAGCAGAGAGAGTACTTAAAAAAGGAGAATCTGAAAAAGAAAAAATTAAATTTTCTAAAGAGACTAAAAAGAAGATAGATGAAATTAAACTTCTTAAGGAAGCCAATAAAGCATATTATGAGAAGGATTTTGATAAAGCAATGTCCTTATATGAGAAATTATTAAATTCTGTAAAGGAGAATTCCAATTTGCATTATAATTTAGGTGTAATTTATTTAAGGAAAGGTAAGTATAAAAAAGCAATAGAGGAATTTAAAAAGGCAACCCAGATTAATCCTGAAAATGCAGATGCTTATTACAATTTAGGTATCATATATGAAAGTTTTTTAGGAGATAGAAATGAGGCTATTGATTATTATAAAAAATACTTGCGTTATTCTCGTGCAGAAGATAGAGAAAGAGTAAAAAAATGGGTTGAGTATTTAAAAAGAATAAAAGAGTAAGATGATAAAGGAAGAAGAATTGAAAAATATATTACTTGATGAAAGATTGCTTACCCAAGAAGAGTTGGATAGAGCTATTGATGAGGCAAAAAAATTAAAACGTCCTTTAGAAAAGATAATCTTAGATATGCATTTGGTAGAAAAGGATACTCTTTATGAAACATTGGCTAAACGGATGGGAGTTGAATATAAAAGCTTAGATAAGATTGAAGTTGATGAAAAATTATTGAGTATTTATCCTGAAGATTTAGCTCGTTCAACAAAATCTGTGCCTTTATACATTGAGAATGATATTCTCCATGTTGCTATGGAGGATCCTCAAGATGTTTCTTTAATTGATCAGATTCAACTTTTTACTAATTATCCTTTAGAAGTGTATCTTTCATCTTCTTTTGAGATAGAGGAGGCTTTGAATAAAATTTACAAGAAAAAAGAAGAGGATATTTATGCTCATTTAGAAGGATTAAAAGCTGAGGAAGGAAAACCACTAAGCGAGACGACATCCATTGTTAAAATTGTAGATTTGATTATTACACAGGCAGTAAGAGATAGGGCTTCTGATATTCATATAGAACCGGAAGAAAATATCACGCGTCTGCGATTCCGGATTGATGGAGTTTTACATGAACTACCACCTCCTCCTAAGGAATGGGAGGCAGCAATGGTTTCCAGGATAAAGGTTTTAGCAGGAATGGATATTGCTGAGTCACGTATTCCTCAAGATGGACATTTCCAGATGAAAGTTGATGATAAAATTGTTGATTTTCGTGTTTCTACTTTACCTACAATTCATGGGGAAAATGTTGTCTTAAGATTGTTGGATACTGCCTCAATCACAATAGGTCTTGAAAGGTTAGGCTTTACAACATATGAAGATTTGAAAAGATATGAAGATTTAATCAAAAAACCTTATGGGATAATTCTCTCAACAGGTCCCACTGGGTGTGGTAAAACTACTACTTTGTATTCTGCTTTAATGAGGATAAATACTCCTGATAGAAACATAATTACTTTAGAGGACCCGGTAGAGTATAGATTAGGTCTGATACGACAGGTTCAGGTAAACCCTAAAGCAGGAATTACTTTTGCTAATGGCTTAAGAGCGATTTTACGTCAAGACCCGGATGTAATCATGGTTGGTGAGATAAGAGATTTAGAGACTGCACGTATGGCAGTTCAGGCAGCTTTAACCGGACACTTAGTTTTTTCTACTTTACATACCAATGATGCGCCTTCCGCAGTAGCAAGATTAGTAGATATGGGTGTAGAAAATTTTTTAGTTGCTGCTTCTTTAATTGGAGTTATGGCACAGCGTCTTGTAAGAGTGATTTGTCCTAATTGTAAGGAAGCATATAGACCTTCAAAAGCAGTATTAAAACGGTGGGGGTTAGAGGACAGAGAAGATTTAATTGTCTATCGGGGAAGGGGTTGTCCTGAATGCAAGGGAACTGGATTCAAGGGAAGAACAGGTATTTTTGAGTTGATGGTTGTTGATGATGAGTTGAGGGAGATGATTAACGAAGGTGCCTCAACTGTAGCCTTAAGAAAGAAGGCACAGGAGAAAGGTATGCGACTTTTGTGGGAGGATGGAAGAGAAAAAGTTTTGCGGGGAATAACTACGTTTGAGGAAGTAGCCAGAGTCTGTGAGGAACAGGTGGAGCTTAAGCCGGTAAAAGTAGAAGTAAAACCACATGTTACTGTGAAAGAGGAGATAATGAAGGTAAAGAAGCCTCAAGAAGTAAGGGTGGATACACATGCATTAGAGGAATATCGCAAACGTATTGCTCGCTGGCTAAGTGGTAAAAAATAGCTAATTAGTTATGTATGAACAATATTGGAATTTGAAAGAAAAGCCATTTCAAAATACACCAGACCCTAAATTTCTTTATCTATCTTCCCAACATGAGGATGCTTTAATGAAGCTTACCTATGTAGTTGCTCAAAATTTAGGGGCAGGACTTTTAACTGGTGTGTTTGGATGTGGCAAAACGCTTTTGGCTAAAGTAATTTTAAGAGATTTAGGTAAACAGAAATTTTGCACTGCCTATATCAGTAATCCTTTAGTGAATGAGCCAGGAGAATTAATTCGTGCTATTGTGCGTTCGTTAAGTCCTCAAGAGTTACCTGAGAAAAGAAGTGAACTTTTGATTGACCCTTTACTGGAAAAGTTGCATAATATTCTTATGGATAATATTCGGGAAGGCAAGGAAAATATTGTGATTATAGATGAAGCTCATACGATCAATGACCCACGAATTTTTGAACAATTAAGACTTATTTTGAATTTTCAGACAGAAGAAAGATTCCTTTTGACTCTGCTTATTTTAGGACAACCTGAGCTTAAAAATAAAATTGAAGCGATAAAGCCTTTGGCGCAGAGAGTTCCCATTCGTTGTCATTTAGATCCGCTTCCGGAAGAAGAAATCGCTGGATATATAGAACATCGTATAAATGTTGCCTCTAATCAAGAAAGTTCCTCGGGAACAAAACCAGTGTTTGATAAAGAAGCAATAAAGGTTGTTTACAACTATAGTGGAGGAATACCCCGTCGCATCAATACTTTGTGTGATTTAGTTTTACTCTCTGGATTTGCAAAAAAAACTCAAAAAATTGATGCTGATTTTGTGGCAAGTGTGATTAAAGAATTTAATTTAAGTTAAAAAAATGGGAGTTTACATTTATAAAGCAGTAGATTCTAAAGGAAAGATTTTAAAAGGAAAATTAGAAGCAAAAGATGAGATGGAAGTTTCTACACAGCTGGCTAAATTAGGGTATCAAGCTATAAGTATAAGTTTTAAAGGAGAAAAAACAGCATCTTTTTTTGAAAGATTTTTAAAGAAAGGAATTAGAAAGGTTTCCCCTCAAGCATTAATTGTTTTTACCCGTCAATTTGCAACGATGGTGAAAGCTGCTGTTCCAATTGTAGAAGCTTTGGGAGTTTTAGCTGAGCAGGCTGAAGATGCAAGTTTAAAGGAGGCATTACATCAGATTGTTCGGGATATTGAAGAAGGTTTTAAGTTATCTGAGGCAATGGCAAAACATCCTCATGTATTTAGCGAGTTGTATGTTAATACTGTGATTGCTGGAGAAGCAGGAGGAGTATTGGATAAAGTATTACTGAGATTAGCTTCTGTTTTAGAAGAGGAACAGGAGACAAGGATGGGTATTAAAGCAGCTTTGCGATATCCAGTTATGGTTGTTATTGCTTTAATTGTTGCGGTGGTGGTGCTTTCTGTATTTGTTTTGCCTACATTTATAAAAATTTATCAGGGGTTTAATGTGAAACTGCCTCTTCCTACACGCATTATGATTTTTGTCAGCAATAGTTTACGTCATTATTGGTTTATCACTATTCCTGCTATTGCTGCTATTTTCTTTCTTATTCGTTTCTATATCAATACTCCTTTAGGAAGAAGGCAATGGGATAATTTTAAATTTAATATGCCTGTATTTGGAAAAATTTATACAAAAATTGTGATGTTAAGATTTGCCTCTATGCTTAATGTGCTTTATCAGGCAGGGCTGCCTATTCTTAAAATACTGGATATTGTAAAGATAACTATTGGGAATGTAATTCTGGCAAAAGATATGGATGGTGTTAAGAAAGATGTGGCTGATGGTAAAGGAATATCAGGAGGAATTCTGGCAAGCAAATACTTTCCTCGTATGGTAGGGTATATGGTTTCTATTGGAGAAAAGGCAGGTGCCTTAACCACAATGCTTGATTCATTATGTGAATATTATAGTCAAGAGGTCAGGAATGCTTTGAAAAACCTGACTTCTTTGATTGAGCCAATAATGACTGTAGTCTTAGGAGCTGTAGTTATGACCATGGCTTTGGCAATATTTTTACCGATGTGGAATTTAATTTCTATTATAAAACAGGCGCGATAAAAAAGGAGGTGCAGGATGCGTAAAATTTATCGTTTGGGGGATGATTTATTTATTGCGGTTGCTTTTGTAAGTTTTATAGTGGGGATAGTTTTGCATCTTATGGGAATTGAGGATTTAGCTTTAGGAATAACTCCAAACGCAATTTTATTCTTCTCTATGATGTGTCTGCTCTTCAGTATTGCGTTAAGCCTTTACGATTTACATATGAAAGGATAAAAAGCGATAATTTTTATTTAGACTGGAAGAAAAAATGGAAAAGCATAGAATTTTAATTGTGGATGATGAGCCACATATTCTTTCCTTGTTGAGAAAAATACTTGAGGAGGAATCCAGAGAGATACTGACTGCAGAAAGTGCAGAGGAGGCTTGGCAATTTCTTAAAGAAAAAGGTGAAGTAGGGGTAGTTATTTGTGATCAGCGTCTTCCCAATATGAGTGGGGTTGATTTTTTGGTTAAAGTAAAAAGGCTATATCCTGATACAATCAGGATTCTTATTACTGGGTATCCGGAAATTTCCACTGCTATTGAAGCAATCAATAAAGCTCACATCTGGCGGTATATTTTAAAACCGATTGATGCAGATAATTTAAAAATTTTAATTAATCAGGCTTTTGAATATTACCGGATTTTAAAGGAAAACAGACTGCTTTTAAAAATTGCTCGTCAACAAAAAGAGTGGATTGAGGCGATAAAAAAAGAATTTCCTGAGGTTGTAAATCAGCAGATGAGCAGGCTCTCTTCGGAGTTTGATGATAAAAAGATTGCAGAGACGATTGAGGAGTTTATAAAAAAGTATTCCAATCAAAAATAGCCATGACGAAATTGGAAAAAAAGTTATTGGAAAAGAATTGGATTACTGGTTTACAATTTTTGAAAGCCAAAGAAGAAGCCCAGAAACTTAAAAAATCTTTTTATGCTGCGATTATAAAATTGGGATATTTAACCGAAGAAGATATTTTTACTTTTTTTTCACAGGAGACAAGAATTCCTCTCGTAAATATTTCCGAGTACAAACTTAATCCTGAGCTTCTAAGGTTATTTCCTGAAGAATTTTATCGTGAGAATTTGTTTGTTCCTCTATTTAAGATAGAAAACAATTTGTATCTTGGGATGATGAACCCTTTAAATACAGAGCTTATAGAGAGAGTAGAGAAGGAAACAAATTCTACAGTTATTCCATTATTCTCTTCTCCCTCAGCTATTTTAAAAGCCTTGGATAGCTTTTTCGGACCAAAAGATTATTATGTTGATTTAGAAGACTTAACTATTTCTTCCTCTCGTTTAAGCTTCCCCTTTTACAGGGATTCTGAAAGGATTAAAGTAAATTTACCTGTGGAGATAAAACCTGTAGATAAGAATATAGAACTTGTAACTTCTTCCTATATCCCCGCAACTTGTGTAGATATTTCTGAAAATGCTGAGGCAATAGGAGTGAGAATTTTTATCTATTTTCCTTCAAAGATTAGGCTTTTGATTAAGTTTCCTTCTCAGGAGGAAATAGAAGGAGAAGTTGTGCATTGTACAGTAAAAGAGAAAGGATACTATCTTTTAGGAATAAAATTTTTTGAAAAACAAAAAGAATTTTTAGAGAAATTTTTAAAGGAAAAAAACTTGACATTTTTAAAGGAAGATGGTATGCTTTAAACAGATGGTAAAGCCTTTTAACAAAAAGGAGGTGGTATGTTGAGAAAAGTTAGAGGTTTTACTTTAATTGAACTTATTATGGTCATCGTCATCATCGGAATTTTAGCTGCTATTGCTATTCCCCGTTTTGTTAATATGAGAAGAGAGGCAAAAAAAGCAGCTTGTCAAGGTTCGGTAGGAGCAATAAGAGCAGCCTTAACAAACTATTATGCCTGGTATGCAATGCACAGTGCTCACTATAATGGTTATTATCCTGCCTCAATTAATGATTTAGCTGCTTATTTCCAAGGAGGTAATCCTCCTGATAATCCGGGATGGTTACCTGGGCATGGTCATGTTCCTGCTGCAGGAGCTACTTGGGATACTTGGTATACTTCAGGAACTATCGGTATAATAAGAGGAGATCATGCTTGCTGTATAAATAATTTCTAATTCTCTCACTGATTTTTATTCAGTCCCGCCTCGCAAAGAGGCGGGATTTTTTTATTTTTATTCCTGCCTTGAGTTGCGTTCTTTTTGAACTTACAAAGTTTGACAAAGTATAACAAGTATGTTATATATTTTAAATGGAAGGTATGAAAATAAGAAAATATGATAATATGAAAAAGGAGGAAAGATATGGAGATACTAAAAGTAGGTAGGCGAGGACAGATAACACTTCCTGTTTTAATTAGAAAGACAATTTTAAAAGGAAAATATGTAGGATTAGAAGTTTCTTCTGATGGAAAAGTAATGCTTATTCCTGTAAAGATAAAGAAAGAAAGATTAGATTACACAAAAGAAGAGTTGGAAAAAATAAAAAAACTTGCTAAAGCAGGAAAAGCTAAGAGTTATAAAACCTCCCAAGAAGCTAAAAAACATATAAAATCTTTATAAAGATTCTATAACTTTATTTTGGCGGGTAGTCACGATGAAATAAAAAGGTTTTTGAAAGAAAATATTTAGATAAGTAACTCTCTCTTTATTTGACTAAAATTTGACAAAATGTAAAATCAATGTAAAAATCTTATGGATGAAAAAATTAATTCTTTTTTTTCTTTTTACCTTTCTTGTTTATTCTAATTCTTTCCATATTCCTTTCTATTTTGATGACCAGCATATGGTTTTAAAAAATCCTTTTATAAGAAGTTTTAAGTTTATTCCTTTCTTTTTTAAAGGTTTTGTTACCGGATACAATTTCCCCAAAGGGATGTGCCGACCACTTTTGATGATAACCTTCTCTTTAAACTATTTTTTTGGAAAATTGAATCCAGCGGGTTACCACCTTATAAATCTAATCTTTCATATTCTCTGCGGTATTTTACTTTTTTCTATTTTAAAATTTCTTTTTAAAAAAGATAACAATGTCATTTTTCTCATTACTCTTTTATTTCTTCTGCACCCTTTAAATACAGAGGCTGTGGTTTATATATCTTCCCGTTCTGATTTAATGGTAAGTTTTTTCATTCTTTTAGCTTTTTTATGTTATCTTAAAGAAAAATATTTTCTCTCTGTTATTTTTTATATTCTCTCACTTCTCTCAAAAGAGACAGGATTGTGCTTCCCTTTGTTTATCTTTTCTTATGAATTCTCCTTCTTTTTTAAAAACTTACCTCAATATATAAAAGAAAGAAAAAAAACTATTTACTTTATTTTTACTCTTCTTTTTATTGCCTATCTTCATTTCCTCTATCGCCGTCTATTTTTCGCATCAAATGAAACTCTTCATCCTCCACGCAGTTTTTATTCCAATTTTCTTATTCAGACTGCAGTTACTTTTTTATATCTAAAACTTTTTCTGTTTCCTCATCCTTTAAATTTAGTCCGTAATTTTCCTCAAATTAATTCTTTACTGAATCCTTTAGCCTTTATTTCTTTTATAGGATTGCTTTTTCTTATAATACTTATTTTTATCTTTAAAAAAAGGAAGCCTTTGATTTCTTTTTCTATTTTATGGTATTTATTCGGACTCCTTCCCAAGTTTTACGCACGTCTTTATTATCCTGCAATGGAACATCATTTTTATCTACCTTCATTTGGTATTTATATAATTTTGGCTTATCTTTTTTTAAAGATTTATCCTAAATTTAAAAGAAAATTTTCTATAGTCTTTGCAGGAATTATTGCTCTTTTTGGTATTTTAACTTATTTAAGGAATGAGGAATGGAAAAATCCGGTAATTTTCTGGAAGAAATCTTTAGAAAGAGGAGGACTTAAAGGAATCTCTTGGCATGATTTAGGAGTCAATTATGCAAAGATGGGGAATTTTAAAGAGGCTGAGTATTGCTTTAAAAAATCTTTAGAAGTTGCAATATTGAAGAAAAATGAAAGAAGTCAAGCTCTTGTTAAAAATAATTTGGCTTTACTTTATTTTCGCAAAAAAGATTATAAAAACGCAGAAAGATTAGCTCGTGAGGTTATAAAAAGCGGATTTCTTTATGTTAGCTCTTATTATATTTTAAGTGAAGTTTTATGGAGAAAGGGAGAAAAAGAGAAAGCAATTAAAGTTTTAGAAATTTTAAAAAAGAAATTGCCTTTTTTCTGGACAACATATGAAATGCTGGCAGAGTTTTACCTGAAAAGTAAGGATTTAAAAAACGCAGAATTAAGTTTAAAAAAAGCGATTGAGTATAATCCTTTAAACTGGAAAAATTATACTCTTTTAGGAAAGATTTTAGAAAAAAAGAATTTAGAAAAAGCAATTATCTTGTATAAAAAAGCAATTTCTTTAAATAAGTATGATTATTACACCCATTTTTTATTAGGTTTAGCTTATGCAAAAAAAAGAAAATACTTTTTAGCTCAAAAAGAGTTTGAAGAAACAATTAAACTGAATCCTAAATATGCTCCTGCTTACTATAACCTTTCTATAATTTATGCTATTTTTCATAAAAAAGAAGCAGAAAAATTTTTAAAGAAAGCAGAAGAGCTGGGTTATGAGGTTCCTTTAAGCTTAAAAGAAAGAATTTATGAAGAATAAAGAAAAATTATATTTTTTAATTTTTTTTATTTTTTCTTTTATTCTTTATTTTAATTCTTTCAAAATTCCCTTTTATTTTAATGATTACCATATAATTGTAGCTAACCTATTCATAAAAAAAGCTAATTTTTTGCCTCTTTTTTTTAAAGGTTATATAACCTCTCTCCCTTGGCTTTTTGGAATGTGTCGTCCACTTTTGATGCTCACCTTTTCTTTAAATTATTTTTTAACTCAACTGAATCCTTTCTCTTACCATCTTTTCAATATTTTTATCCATTTTTGTGTAGCCTGTCTTCTTTATTCTTTTTTTAAATACTTAAGGAAAGACGCACCTTCCCAATTATTATTCATAATCACTCTGGTATTTCTCTCGCATCCTTTAAATACTGAAGCAGTAAATTATATATCTGCTCGTTCAGATCTTCTGGTTACTCTATTTTTGATTTTGGGAATACTTAATTATCTTAAAGAAAGATACATTTTTTCCTTTTTATTTTACATTTTAGCTCTTCTTACTAAAGAAACAGGTTTATGTTTTCCTTTTTTCATTTTTGCCTATGATTTCATCTTTAATATAGAAATAAAAAATTTTTTTTCTTTTTTTAAAAAAAGAAAAAGAAATTTTTTTTATTTAGGTATTCTTCTGGCAACTCTTTTTTATTTTCTTTACAAAAACATATTTTTTTCTTCACCTATTAGATACTCTCCTCCCCGTTCTTACTTCTCTAATTTTTTAATGCAATCACTAATTCTTTTTTTATATCTTAGATATTTTTTCTTTCCTTACCCTTTAAGTATTTTGCATTATTTTCCTGAAATTAATTCTTTATCTTTGGTAACTTTTTTATCCATCTTAGGAATATTACTTTTAATTATTTTCATATTTATTCTTAAAAAAAGAAACCCTCATTTATCTTTTGCTATAGCCTGGTATTTGATAGGTCTTATGCCTTTATTTTACGCAAGACTTCTGCAGGTCTTTGCTGAATATAGGTTTTACCTTCCTTCTGTTGGAGTTTATTTAGCTCTACTTGTATTTACCCAAAAAATATACTTAAGATATAGAAAAAAATTTCTTTCTGTAAGTGCAACAGTTATTGTTCTATTTTTTATTTTCGTCTGGATAAGAAACCACACATGGCAGGATAAATTCAGAATGTGGAAAGATGTCTACAGAAAAAATCCTTATTATTGGGAGGTAAATTATGCTTTAGCGGAAGAATACTGGAAAAAAGGCGAAAAAGATAAAGCAGAAGAATTATTAAAAAAAGCTATTTTTGAAGCAGATAAGGTAAAAAGAGGAAGAGTTCGCTCACGCATTTTTTTAGCAACGATTTATTTTGAGGAGAAAAGATTTAAAGAAGCAGAAAGATTAATTAAAGAGGCAAAAAACATCTCTCCCTATTATTACAAAATTTATGAATTATGGGGAAAGATTTTGGCTGAAGAAGGAAAAGATAAAGAGGCTCTTACTCTTTGGAAGAAAGGCTTAAAATTTTTTCCTTATTCTTGGGAGATTTACGATGCTTTAGCTTATTTTTATTATAAAAAAGGAGATTTTAAGAAAGTAAAAAAATTTGCTCAAAAAGCATTATCTTGCTATCCTGAAGATTTTTATGCTTATCTTTTGCTGGGAAAAGTTTTTGAGAAAAAAGATATTTCTTTAGCGATAAAGATGTATAAAAAATCAGCTTTTCTTAATCCTCAATATTTTTATCCTCATTTTTATTTAGCCCATCTTTATATTAAAAAAAGAGATTATATTTCTGCTTTAAAAGAAATAGAAGAAGTGCTTAAACTTAAACCTAATTTTAAAAAAGCAAAGAAGATCAAAAAGGCACTTTTAAAAATTTTAAATGTTCATCATTAAGGAGATTGCGGGTTTCTTTTTTATTATTTTCTTTACTTTCTTTTTAGGAAGACTAATTCTTTCTCCTCCTTTTAAAAAGAAAATCAGTATTTCTGTAGGATTGGGATTTGTAATTATTTCTTATCTTATTTTTCTTTTAGGAATCTTAAGACTGCTTAATACTATTTTTATCTTTACTTTTTCTTTGGTTATATTTATTCTCCTTCTAATTTATAACTTAAAAGATAAAAAAATATTCTTTTTACCAGAAAACAAACCAGATAAATTAAGCAGGTTTTTAATTTTATTAATCTTTCTTTATTTATCTTTAACTTTTCTTTGCACTCTTACTCCACCAGTATCGGCTGATGCTTTAAATTATCACCTTTATTTACCCAAGTTGTGGCTTAAAGAAGGAAGAATTTTTACAATCCCTTTTAACATTTACTCATTTTTCCCTCAAGGATGGGAGATGCTTTATTTATATGCTTTTATTGTAGGTGGTGAGATCAGCGCAAAACTTCTTCATTTTTCATCTCTTTTTTTAATTCTGTTTTTATTTTACTATTTTTTTAAAGACATATTTTCTTTTAATTCTTTTATTTATCCTTTAATATCTTTTCTCATCTTTATTTCTACTCCTGTTGTTATGTGTGTTGCCAGCTGGGCTTATGTAGATGTAATTCAGGCTTTTTACATTCTTCTTTCTTTATATCTTTTACTTTTTTATTTTAAGAAAGAAGAAAAAGCTGCTTTTTATCTTTCTGCAATATTTTTGGGCTTTGCAACTTCAATTAAATACCTCACTTTTATCTGGCTTATCTTTTTCTTTTTTCTTTTTTTGGAAGAAAGTATAAAGAAAAGAATTACTAAATTTACTATTTTAAAACAGTTGCTTTTTTATTTTTTTCTTATCTTTCTTTTTGCCTCTCCTTTTTATTTAAGAAATTTTTCAGAAACCGGTAATCCTTTTTATCCCTTTTTTTATAATATCTTTGATGGTAAATTTTTAAATCCAGAAAAATCTCACCTTTTATCTTTGTATTTTGAAAGTTTTGGATATGGTAGGAGTTTTAAAGATTTAATTCTTTTGCCTTTTCGCTTATCCTTTTTTGCTCAATTTGGAAACCCTTATAGATTTGATGGAGTAATAGGAATTATTTATCTGGTTGCATTAATTATAATCACTTTTAACTTTAAAAAACTTAATTTAAAGATTTTACCCCGCTCTTTTTTATATTTTCCTGTTATTTTTGTTCTTGTTTGGTTCAAGCTTTCTCAGCAGGCACGCTTTCTTATTCCTTTGTTGGCTTTTCTTTCTTTAATTCTTGTAGTATTCATCCAGCGAATTAATTCTTCAAAAATAAATCTTGTTTTTCTAATCCTTTTTTCTTTAAATCTCTGGTATCCTTTTTCTTTTTTCATAAAGGATAAACCCTATCTTTTTTTAACAGGGAAAGAGACAAGAGCCAAATATATAACAAGACATATTTATATTTATCCTTTGATAGAAAAGATTAATAAATTACCTTCCAGTTCAAAAATAATGCTTATAAATATAGGTCCTGCCGGATTCTATTTAGAGAGAGATTTTTATCAGGAAGCTATCTTTGAAGATTACACATTTAAAAATAAATTGAGGAAAGGAATTACTTCTTTAATTGCCTTTTTAAAAAAAGAAAAGATTACCCATATTTTAATTAATGAACGGCGCACAAAAAAAAGTTTTTTATCTTCAGGTTTCCATAAAGAATTTTTAAAGTATTTAGTATTCAAAAAGAGGTATTTGGAAAAAGCTCTACAAAAAGAAAATTTTATTCTTTATAAAATTATTTTTTAAAATAAAATATTAACATAACATGAAAAAAGAAAAAACCCTCATACTTCTCTTTCTCCTTTCTACCTTCCTTGTTTATTCTAACTCTTTCAATATCCCTTTTTATTTTGATGATACACATATGATTGTAGAGAACTTATTCATTAAAAATTTAAAATATTTGCCATTATTTTTTAAAGGTTATGTGACCAGTTTCCCTATAAGAAAAGGTATGTGCCGTCCACTTTTAATGCTCAGTTTTACTTTAAATTATATATCAGGAGGATTAAACCCTTTAGGCTTTCACATTTTAAACATTCTTTTTCATTTTCTTAATGGAGTGATTTTATTTTTCTTATTAAGATTTTTCAAAAAAGAAGCTTCTTTAACTGTTATTTCTTTAATTGTTCTTTTATTCCTTTTACATCCTCTAAATACCGAAACCGTAAACTATATATCTTGCCGTTCAGATTTAATGGTTACTTTATTTTTAGGCACTGCTTTTTTATGTTATCTTAAAGGAAGGTATATTCTTTCTTTATTCTGTTATATACTCTCGCTTCTTTCAAAAGAGACAGGTTTGTGCTTCCCATTTTTGGTAGTTGCCTATGATTTTATTTTTTTAACCCAAGGAATTAATTTAGCTTATCTTAAAGAAAGAAAAAGAATTCTTTTTTATTTAAGTTTTTTATCTCTTACTTTTGTTTATTTTTTCTATAAAAATATTTTCTTTCAATCAAAAGGACATTTTCCTCCTGTCCGCACTTTTTATGCTAATTTTCTTCTTCAATCTTTTGTCAGTTTCTTTTATCTTCGTCTTTTCCTTTTTCCTCATCCTTTAAATTTAGCTCATTCCTGGCCAGAATTTAACTCTCTTTTTGAACCTTTAGCCTTTTTTTCTCTTTTAGGAATAATCACTCTGGTTATCTTTATTTTCATCTTCAAAAAAAGAAATCCTTTAATCTCTTTTGGAATTGCCTGGTATTTAATTGGATTGTTACCCAAGTTTTATGCTCGCCTGCAGTATCCAGCAATGGAACATCACTTTTATCTACCTTCAATTGGCATTTATTTAATCATCTTTGATATAGCCAGAAGAGTTTATCTTAAAAACAAAAAATATCTTATTTATCCTCTTGCAGGAATCATTCTTTCATTTTCACTCCTTTCCTGGTTAAGGAATTATGAATGGCAGGATAAGTTTCGTTTCTGGAGAATAGCGGTTGAAAGAGATTCTTCCTCAGGT